>VOFC01000787.1_pt1 | contig 40000 bp, 53 predicted proteins | sample 5384161 | NCBI WGS metagenome assembly VOFC01 (sample SAMN12384722, study PRJNA508395) | human gut metagenome | isolation source: healthy gut B | host: Homo sapiens
CGCTCTTTGTCAACAAGGAGACCGATGGCGATCCGCTCCTCGGCCCAGGGCCTCTTCATGATCATGACCAACGGCATCGGTGCCACGATCGGCACGCGCTCGGCGCGCAGGCCGTGGTCAATCATTTTGTCTATTCGCAGCAGGACGCCGAGGCCATGGTGGCCGGATGGTCGCAGTCGTGGCTCGTGTTTGCCGGCTATGCGCTGGTGGTTGCCGTCGTATTTGCCGTGGTTTTCCGTTACCGGCACGATCCGACAGCCATTGAGACGAAGTAGGGAACCTCTGATACGCAACAGTGGCGGGAATCGAAATTCCCGCCGCTTTTTATTCGGGATGATGTTTTGTCGTGCTCCGGAGCAGCATGCCGACATGCCGGATACCGGCCTCCTCGTAGGGCGGGGTTGCGGTCTCGAAGCCCAGCGAGGCGTAGAAGCCTTCGGGAGATAGGCCTGAGCCGATATGTGCACGCCGCACCCCGGCCATCGTGCGGCGATCTGCCGCAGCGCCTCCCGCATCATGCGGCGGCAGAGAGCCCCTTTCCGGCGCTTCCCGCGGACGACGAGCACGCGTCCCACGGAGGCCTCCTCATGAAGGATGCCCGGCGGGATGATCCTGAGAAGGCGATGACGCGCCCCTCCTGCTCGATCCATTGGAAGAGCGAGCGGGATCGATCGCGTCCGCATCGGGGCAGGTGATCCGCTGCTCGAGGAAGAAAACCTCCTCGCGGGCCTGTACGATACGGTGGTAGGTTTCCGTCGGCAGCTCGCCGAACGGGGCGGTGTGGATGGGCAGGGTCTCTGAAGGTGTCATGCCGGGACGTATCTGGAGTGCTGCTGCGGCCCTCCGGCCGCAGCGGCGGATCAATACATGTTGTCGTACATCGACTGCGACTTGTCGTACTTCAGGTCGGAGAGCGATGCCGCCTTGACGCCGATGTTGAAGCTCCAGCTCTTGTGGTAGCCGAAGGGGATCCACGAGAAGGACATCTGCCAGCAGTGGAGGTCGCGCGTGATCGAGATCGACGAGGTGGTGAGCTTGTTCGCCCTTGATGTCGTAACCGCCCTGGAACGTAATACCCGTTTTGGGAGTAAGGTTGACCGAGCCGTTGAAACTTACCGTCTGCGTAACGTTCTTCTTGTAACCCGTCGTGCCGTTGTTGACGTAGGCCACCGAGTAGTTCACCGCGTAGTTGAATCCGAAGTTCCACGGCAGTGAGAAGTCGTAGGCCTGGGCCATGTATTGTCGTCGCAGGACGGGATCCATCGTCCCGTAGGGGTCGTAGTAGGGGTTCGAATATTCGGGCGGCAGGCTTGTGATGTCGTTCATGGCCGGTTGCGAGCGGTCGTCGCGCGACTTGAAGGTGTAGCCGGAACGACCATCCCGTCGAGTGTGATGCGTCCCGGGAAGAAGAGCTTGTCGTAACGTACGCCCTGCGGAGTTACGCGGTAGGGGTCGAGCGTCGCCGAGAGGTTGATGCCGAAGTTCTTGAACAGCGTTGTGCGGAACGACAGCGAGATGGTCGAGAGCTTCATCGAGTCGGCCAGAAAGTTATACGATCCGCTCAGCCGCAGCTCGTCGATCAGTTTGATCTTCTTGACGCCTGAGGTGTCGCGCTTGCTCAGCACCTTCATTTCGAGGTTCTGCGACAGCGAGAAGTTCAGGGACATGGATTTGCCCGACGAGGGGACTCCGTAGGCGTTGATCGCATAGGGCGAGTAGGTCGTGAAGCGGCCCGTCGAGTCGGTCTGCCCGAGAGGTAGTACCCGTATTTGGGGTCGCTGAAGTCCGGGGGCGAAGGAGAATCCCACGGTCGGGGGGGTGATCGTATGTCGGATGGCCTGGATCTTGCGGTCGCGGCGCTTCTTCGTGAAGTCGAACATGCCGTAGAGGGTCGTCGAGGCCGAGACGCTCGTCGTGTAGTTGTAGAGACGGTAGAAACCGTAGTCCGAGGGGAGCGTGTCGGTCTGGTTCGTAACCGGATTCCACTCGTATTCCTGCTTCTTGAAGTACCACTTCTCGGTGTAGTTGAACGACGGCGAGACGTTGATGTAGTTGAACAGGTTGAACGATGCCGAGACGGGGATCGAGTGCTCGATGCCGTTCTTCATGTTGTCGATGGTCTTTTGGAGAAGATCTCCGACTCGGTGGTGGTTACCGAGTTGGTCATCTTTCCGGTGTACTGCATCGAGATCTTCTCGTACCAGCGTTCCTTGCCGACGCGCTCCTTGCGCTTGAAGGGGTAGATGCGCGAGACGTTGAAGACGATGGTCGGCAGCGTTACCGAGATCGACTGGTTCTGCGAGTTCTGCGAAATGGCCATGTTGGCCGAGAGCGAGAAGGGGGTGCCGGCCCAGTTCTTCGAGTAGGAGATCGAGGAGTTGGTCTGCGTCGAGAGAATGTCGTCGGGCGTGGTGGCCGAGTAGCGGTTGTAGCCGCTCGTGGCAAAGTTCACCGAGGCCGAGAAGGTCGATCCAGGGGTTGGCCTTGGCATCCTGCGAGTGGGTCCACTGCACGCGGAAGTTATTCTGCTGGATGTAGTCGGGCTCGCCCTTTTCGCCCGTCTTGACGTTGGAGAACTGGATGTTGAAGCTGCCGCTGTCCTTGTAGCGCTTGATGTAGCGCGAGGCGGCCGAGGCCTCCCCACGATCCGAGGGTGTAGAATCCGCCGCGGAGCGCCAGGTCGGCGTAGTCGCCCAGCGTGAAGTAGTATCCCAGGTCGCGCAGGAAGAATCCCTTGAGCGACTCCTCGCCGTAGGTGGGCATCAGCAGACCCGACTTGGGCCCCATGTTGATGGGGAAGAATCCCTCGGGGATGCAGGGGAAATAGATGGGCACGTCCTCCATGACCAGGTAGGCCGGGCCCGTGATGACCTTCTTGCCGGGAATGACCTTCGCCTTGGTCATCGCCAGGTAGAAGTGCGGACAGTCCGTATGGTCGCAGGTCGTGTATTTGCCGTGCTCGATGTTGAAGGTGTTGTCGGGCATCTTCTTCACGCTGCCGCCCGCGAGCCAGCCGTCGCCCTGCTGCGTCGCCACGCCCTTTGATCTTGGCCTTCTGCGAATCGAGGTTGTAGGTGATCGTGTCCATCTTGTAGGAGGTCCCGCCGTCGGCAAACTCGGGTTTCGTTACCGTCCACACGCCGTCCACCGAGTCGGGCTTTCCGTAGGCGTAGATCAGCTTCGTGTTCATGTCGATGCGCATGTAGTCGGCCTTGAGGTTGCGGCTCTGATAGGTTACGTCGCCCTGGTTGTAGATGTATACCAACTTGTTGCGTACGTCGTAGACCAGCGAATCCGAACTCTTTCCGTCGAGCGGATCGTCGAGGAACTTCTTGGCCGTGCGCGGCTTGCGCACCGTATCGCGTTGTGCGGTGCCGGTTGCGGTGGAATCGGCCTGCGGAGCCCGGAAGAGCGTGTCGGCCGCCGTGCCGGCGAGGGAATCCGCGGCGGAACCCGACCGTGCCTGCTGGCGAGCGTAGCGCTCCTGCTGACGCCGCTGGCGCCGCGTGACGGGCTGCTCGCCGGCGGTTTCGGCGATGACGGGCTGCGGATCGAAAAGTTGCCGGACAAGGGTGTCGGGACGGGCTGCGGGGAGGGTGTCGGGGAGGGTTCTGAGGCCCGGCAACGAGCCGTGCTCCCACCCCTGGCAACGCCTGGGCGAAGAGCAGAACCGCCACCGCCGACAAGAGATATTTTAGCCCCTCACTCTGTTCAAAATCCCAAAAAATCCGTACCTTTGCCGACAGGTCGGCAAAACCGCCTGAGACCGATTCCGGAACCTCCGGAGCATGGATTTCGGCCCGACAAAGATAGATAAAAATTACAGAAAGCTCACATTTACCGTTAAATATGCGTAGCGGATCTCTCCTGTCGTTTTTTCCTTGCCGCGATGCTGCTCCTAACGAACGGCGCCGCAGCCGGAAATATTGCGCACGGCGTGAGCGGGTGGTGCTCGACGCGGGGCACGGCGGGCAAGTTCCCAGGAGCCCATTACGGCGGGGGTCTACGAGAAGGATCTCACGCTGAAGGTGGTCCTGAAGGTCGGCAAGTTCGATCGAGCAGGGAATGCCGGGCGTGAAGGTGGTCTATACGCGCAAGACGGACAAGACGCTGGGCGCAACGCTCGCCGACGATCTGCAGGCACGCGCCGACATTGCCAACAAGGCCGGGGCGATCTGTTCGTCTCGGTGCATGTCAATGCGGCCAAGACGAAGGATGCGCGGGGTGTCGAGACGCTCATCATGGGCGAGAGCCCCAAGGAGCAGCGTTACAACGAGAATGCACTGTACGAGAGCAACCGCGAGGATCTGATCGACACATGTCGGACGAACGTACGGCGCCATCGTCCGGGCCTATATCCAGAATCTGCAGTTTACCTACGGCGAGTACAGCGAGGCGCTGGCCCGCTGTATCCAGGACAACTACATCCGCAGCGGCCGCCGTTCGCGCGGCGTGAAGCCGCAGCTGCTGCGCGTGCTCTACGCCACGGACATGCCGGGGTGCTGACCGAGATCGGTTTCATGACCAATGCGCAGGAGATGGCCTACATGAAGTCGGAGAAGGGACTCAACGAGATTGCCCGCAACATCTACCAGGGTATCCGTGACTATTCGGACTATGTGCTCCAGGATCCGCGGTGCGGAGGGGGCCGGCCGGCAGCGGTTGCCGCTTCGGAGCGCCCGGAAAAGGCGGTTTCGGCCGCCCCGGCCGAAGGAGAGTCTCCGGTGAAGGACGCCGGTACGGAAAAAAGAAAGCCACTGCACCGAAATCCGGACGAAACTCCTCTGAAACGGCGCCGGAAGCGGCAAAAACGGCCGATCGGCCCGCGGCGAAGGCTTCGGAGGCCGCACAAGCCCCCGTGCGTTACGCGATTCAGATCATGGCCAGTTCGAACTCCGTTTCGCTGCGCTCGTCGCAGTTCGGTCCCTACCGGGGCAAGGTGAAGCAGTATGTCGCCGAAGGGCGTTTCCCCTATAAGTATTGTGTGGGCGAGTACGCCGATGAGCAGCAGGGCGCGGCGGCAGTTGCGCGAGGTGCAGAAACACTTCCCCAAGGCCTTTGTCGTCTCCTGCCGTGCAGGACGTATCGTGCCGTAGTGGCAGCGGGGCGAGGCGGTCGGCTGCACGCCGGCGGCTCTCCGCCTTGGCAATGAATGAAAATTAAAACAGCTTGTTATGAAAAGAGAGGTTAAGATCGGAATATTCGCCGTGGCGATGATCCTGGCCGCCTGGGCGGGAGTCCGGTTCCTGAAGGGATTCGATATCTTCGGCCGCAATGCGGTCTATTATGCCGCCTATGACCAGGTCGGCGGCGTGCAGTCGGCTTCGCCCGTGCTGATGCAGGGCGTGAAGATCGGTACGGTAACCGGAATCACGCTCGACCCCCGGCGCAGCGACAAGGTCGTCCTGCAGCTGACCGTCAAGCGTCAGTATGCCATTCCCGAGGATTCCGAGGCGAAGATCATCAGCAACAGCCTGATGGGCTCGAAGGCGATCGAGATCACCTACGGCACCTCGGAGCGCTGTCTGGCGGACGGCGATACGCTGATTTCGAGCCGCGACCGCGATCTGATGGACATGGCGGGCTCGGAACTCGACTTTTTCAAGCAGAAGCTCTCGCGCATCACGGACGATCTGTCGCGGACGCTTGGCAATATCAACGGCCTGCTGGAGGAGAATGCGGCAAACATCTCCGGGACGCTCGGCAATCTGAATACCGTTTCGGGCGATGTGGCCGAGCTGCTCGACACCGAGAAGGAGCACCTGCAGTCCGCCGTGCGGAACCTTTCGGCCTTTGCCGACATGCTCGGAGAGAACGCTCCGCGCGTGGACAGCATCGTCGGCAGCCTGAACGAGGTTACGGCGCAGCTGGCCGAGGCGGATTTTTGCGCAGCGCCTTTCGCAGAGCGTGGCCACGCTTGACAACCTGCTCGGAAAGATCAATGCCGGAGAGGGTTCGCTGGGAATGCTGCTCAACGACCGGGCGCTCTACGATTCGCTGACCGTAGCCAGCGGCAACCTGGCCTCGCTGCTGGCCAACCTCGAGCAGTATCCCGGCCGTTACGTGCACTTCTCGCTTTTCGGGCGCAGTCCCGAGAAGATGAAGACAAAGGCCGACCGCCGGGCGGCCCGTGAAGCCGAAAAACAACTCAAAGACTCTTCAGACGCGCCCGGTAGGCGCGCATTCCGCTTTTCCGCGGCTCCGCTACCGGTATTCACCGGCGCTGCGGGCCGGTGACGGATGAAGATTTCCGATATGATTTACCCTGCTACTTTCGAGCAAAAGATCGGTTTCGACCGACTCCGCGAGCAGGTTGCCGCCCTGTGCAGCATGCGTGCCGCGCGGGAGCGCCTTGCGGCGGAGTGTTTTTCAACCTCGGCACGGGAGATCGGGCAGCGGCTGGCGCTCGCGGACGAGATGCGTCTGCTGCTCGAGATGGAACGCGACTTTCCCGGCGGCGACTATCCCGATATCGACTTTCTGGTTGCCAAGTTGAGCGTCGAGGGGTCGTTCCTCGATGTCGAGGAGGTGATGACGCTCTACGGGGGCGCTCTCGGCGCTGGGCGGCATCGTTTCGTTCATCCGCACCCGCGGGAGCACTATCCGGCGCTCTTTGAACGCACGCGGGACATTGCGGCCTTCCCGAGATCGTGCAGCGCATCGAGACGATCCTCGACCGCTTCGGCAACGTGCGCGACAACGCCTCGCCGGCCCTGCTGCAGGTCCGCCGGGCGATCCGCGAGCGCGAGGGACAGGCCGCCAAGCGGCTGCAGGCCGTACTGGCCGCCGCCAAGGGGGCGGGGATCGTCGAGAGCGACGCCCAGATCTCGATCCGCGACGGGGAGGGCGGTGATCCCGTGTCGGCGGCCAACAAGCGAAAGATCAACGGTTTCATTCACGACGAATCGGCCACGGGAAAGACCTTCTACATCGAACCCGTGGAGGTCGTGGAGATCAACAACGAACTGCGCGAGTTGGAGTATGCCGAGCGGCGCGAGATCGTGCGCATCCTCACGGAGTTTACCGAAGGGATTCGCCCCGATGCGGAGCTGATCGCCGCCTCGGGCGACTACCTGGCCGAGATGGACATGCTGCGCGCCAAGGGGCCGCTGGGCCTCGGAGAACGGATGTGTGCGGCCGATCCTCTCGACCGACGACCGGCTGGTGCTGAGCAACGCCCGCCACCCGCTGCTGCAGCAGACGCTGCGGGCCGCCGGGCGCGAGATCGTGCCGATCGACCTGCAGCTCGACCGGCGGAAGCACATCCTTGTCATCTCGGGACCCAATGCCGGCGGCAAGTCCGTCTGTCTGAAGACCACGGGCATCGTGCAGTACATGTTCCAGTGCGGGATTCCTCGTGCCGGCGTCGGAGAACTCGGAGCTTCCCGTCTTCGAGAGCCTGTTTATCGACATCGGCGACGAGCAGTCGATCGACAACGACCTTTCGACCTATTCGTCGCACCTGCTCAACATGAAGCACATGCTTGCCGGGGCGTTTCGGACCGTACGCTGGTACTCATCGACGAGTTCGGCTCGGGCACGGAGCCCACATCGGCGGGGCGATTGCCGAGGCGATCCTCGAAAACTCCTGCTCGCCCGAGGGGTGCTACGGGGTGATCACCACCCACTATGCCAATATCAAAGTACTATGCGTCGAATACCGAGGGCATTGCCAACGGTGCGATGATGTTCGACGTGCAGCGTATCCGTCCGCTCTTCAGGCTGGAGATGGGCAAGCCGGGCAGTTCGTTTGCCATGGAGATTGCGCGCAAGATCGGCCTTCCGGAGGAGATCATCCGCGCGGCGAGCGAGAAGGCGGGTTCGGACCATATCAATATCGAGCGGCAGCTGCGCGAGATAGCGCGCGACAAGCACTACTGGGAGCAGAAGCGCGACCGCATCCCGGCTGACGGACCGCAAGGTCGAGGAGCCTGGAGCAGACCTATTCCGAGCAGCTGGCCGGCATCCGTGCCGAGCGGCAGGAGATCCTGCAGCCGTGCCAAGCAGGAGGCGCAGCAGCTCATTGCCGACGCCAACCGGCAGATCGAGAATACGATCAAGACGATCCGCGAGGCGCAGGCCGAGAAGGAGCTGACGCGCCTGGCCCGCCGCGAACTGGAGGATTTCCGCGAGCAGCAGGTCGGAAGGCAGACGATGCCGAGCGTGATGCCGCCGTGTCGCGCGAGATCGAGCGCATCGAGCGGCGGCGCCAGCGACGTGCCGAACGCAAGGCCCGCGAAGGGCCGCGGCAGTCGCTGCCGCGCCGGCGAGGTGGAGAAGCCGCGCGAGGTGGTCGAGGGCTCGAAGGTCCGCATGGAGGGGCAGGGATATGGTTGGCGTGGTGCAGTCGGTGAAGGGCAACCGGGCGCAGGTGGCCTTCGGGCAGATCCTCACGACGGTCGATCGCAGCCGGCTGCGGGTCGTTTCGAACAGCGAATACCGCGAGGCGACGCGCCCCGTGGCGCCGCGTACGGTGGTCTCGGCCGACATCTCGGCCCGCAAGCTCCGTTTCCGCGACCATATCGACGTGCGGGGCATGCGTGCCGCCGAGGCGCTGGAGCAGGTGCGCGACTTTATCGACGATGCGCTGATGGTGGGCGTGAGCACGGTGTCGATCCTCCACGGCAAGGGCACCGGAGCCCTCAAGGAGGAGATCCGCCGCTACCTGCGGAGTGTTCCGGAGGTGGTCTCGGCCGTGGACGAACATGCCGACCGCGGCGGCGCGGGCATCACGGTCGTAACGTTCGATCTGTCGTAACAGGGAAATTGTCGGAGCGGCGGCCGGGCCGCCGAACGCCGGATCTTCGGCGGACTCCATACGGATAAGTTATGAATTACAGACTTTCACGGATTGCCGCCATTGTGGGCGGCACGTTTTCGGGCGCGGACTGCGAGGTGCAGTCGGTCGTGACGGACAGCCGTTCGCTGACCTGCGAGCTGGCTACGGGCCCGATGTTCGTGGCGATGTGCGGCGCCAATCACGATTCGCACGACTATGTCGGACAGATGCTCGACCGCGGTGTCCGCGCCTTTCTGACCGAACGGCCGGTCGATCTGCCGGCGGATTGCGGCTGCGTCGTGGTCGCGAATGCCATCGACGCCCTGCAGTGCCTGGCGGCCTATCACCGGGGCGCAGTTCCGGGGTACGGTGGTCGGCATCACAGGCTCGAACGGCAAGACCGTCATCAAGGAGTGGATCGCCGAGGAGCTTCCCCGCCGGGATGAAGTGTTACCGTTCGCCCAAGAGCTACAACTCGCAGTTGGGTGTGCCTTTGTCGGTACTGATGCTCGAGGGCGACGAACAGTTGGCGATGTTCGAGGCCGGCATCTCGAAACCGGGCGAGATGGAGCGTCTGGAGCGGATCATCCGTCCCGACGTGGTCATCTTCACCTCGATTGGCGACGCCCATCAGGAGAATTTCCTCAATCTCGAACAGAAATGCCTCGAAAAGATGGTTCTGGCCCACCGTGCCTCGGATGATCGTCTACCACAGCCACTACGAGCCGCTGGGGCGGCTGATCGCCGCCCGTTTTCGCTTCGCGCAAGTCTACGATGCGGGCGTCGTTCCCGCTTGTTCCCGAGTCGGTTGTCGGCAACGAGGCCTCGCGTCGCAACGCCCAGATCGTCGAGGCCTTCTGCTCCGCAATGGGCTATCCTCGCCCCGGCCGTTTCGCGTCGGCTCCCGAGGTGGCGATGCGTCTCGAAGTCAAGGACGGAATCAACGACTCGGTGCTTATCAATGACGCCTACAACCTCGACCTCAATTCGCTGGCGCTGGCGCTGGACTACCTGCCATACGGTGGCCCTGTCGCGGCCGAAGACCCTCATCCTGTCGGATATCGCGCAGAGCGGGCTGACCGACGACGAACTCTACGGCCGGGTGGCCGGGATGGTCGCGCCGGGCAGGCGTCGATACGCTCGTCGGCATCGGTCCGAAACTGAAGCGTTACGCCGCGCTCATTACCTGCAACAAGAGTTTTCTTCCCTCGACCGAGGAGTGCATCGAGCGGCTGGGCCGCGATGCCGTGGCGGGACGGGCCGTGCTGCTCAAGGGCGCCCGGGAGTACCGTTTCGAGAAGCTGGCCCACGCCCTCTCGTGCAAGAGCCATACGACGGTGCTGGAGGTCGATCTCGACGCCATGATCCACAATCTAAACTACTTCCGTTCGAAACTCGCCCACGGGCACGAAGCTCGTGGCAATGGTCAAGGCGGGCTCTACGGTGCCGGCGATTTCGAGGTGGCGCAGATGCTCCAGCACCAGGGTGTGGATTATCTGGCCGTGGCGTTTGCCGACGAGGGGGTGCTGCTGCGCGAGCGGGGCATTACGATGCCGGTCGTGGTACTCAACGCCGATGCCGACAGCTTCGACCCGATGGTGGCCAACCGGCTCGAACCCGAGATCTACAGCTTCCGCTCACTCGACGACTTTGCGGCCGCCGTGTCGCATGCCGGCGAGACGCGCTATCCGGATCCATCTGAAACTCGATACGGGAATGCATCGGCTGGGATTCATGGAGGGGGAGATTGGGCGGTTGTGTGAGGTGCTGCCGACATTGCGTCCCGCCGTGAAGGTCGCCTCGGTCTTCTCGCACCTGAACTGCGCCGACATGCCCGAAGAGGATGCCTATACCCGGGCGCAGATCGCCCGCTACGACCGGATGAGCAGCGCCATTATGGCAACGCTTCCCTATCCGGTGATCCGCCATACGGCCAACTCGGCGGCCATAGAGCGCTTCCCCGAGGCGCAGTACGACATGTGCCGCCTCGGTCTGGGCCTCTATGGCTTCGGGTGGGTGCCACAACGAGGCGCTGCGTCCGATTTCGACGCTGCGGACGCGTATCGTGGCAATCAAGCACCTGGCGGCCGGCGAGACGGTCGGATCTACGGACGGGCACCTGACGCGCCCGACGCATCACGGCGACGATCCCCGTGGGCTATGCCGACGGGCTGGACCGCCACCTGGGCTGCGGCCGCTGGTCGGTGCTGGTCGGCGGCGGGGCGGCGCCCATCGTGGGGCGCGTCTGCATGGACAGCTGCATGATCGACATTACGGATATTCCGGGCGTGGAGGAGGGCGACGAGGTGCGGATCTTTCCCCGGAGCCGGGCAACGACCTGGAGACGATGGCCGGGTGCTCGATACGATCCCCCTACGAGATTATGACGTCGGTCTCGTCGCGTGTGAAACGAATCTACCTCAAGGGAGTAATGGCATACGGTACGCTCTACCTGATCCCCTGTCCGATCTCGGACGAAACGGCGCCCTGGGAGGTGCTGCCCGCCTCGAACCCGCGAGGTGATGGACGCGCTGGACTACTTCATCGTCGAGAATACCCGCTCGGCGCGGCGGTTTCCTCTCCGGGCCGGCATCGCGCGGACGATCGACGAGTTGGAGTTCCGCGAGCTGAACGAACAGACCGCCGGGCCGCGCCGTCGAGGAGCTGATCGTGCAGCCGCTGCTGGAGGGCCGTTCGGCCGGCGTGATCTCCGAAGCGGGCGTTCCGGCCGTCGCCGATCCCGGAGCGCTGGTCGTCGGGGCGTGCCACCGCCGCGGCATCCGCGTCGTGCCGCTTGTGGGCCCGTCGTCGATCATGCTTGCGGTGATGGCTTCGGGATTCAACGGTCAGTCGTTCGCCTTCAACGGGTACCTTCCCGTCGAACCGCCCGAGAGGACCCGGGCAATCCGCTTCTTCGAGCGCCGTGCCCGTGCCGAGGGGCAGTCGCAGCTCTTCATCGAGGCGCCCTACCGCAACGTGAAGCTCCTCGAGCAGCTGCTTGAACGCTGGCGCCGCAGACGCGTCTGACCGTGGCGTGGATCTCTCGGCCCCGGACGAGCGGATCGAGACCCATACGGTCGAGGAGTGGCGCCGACGATCGGCGCCCGAACTCGGAACAGGCGCCCGGCCATTTTCATCATCGGGTAGGCCGGTTCGATGCCCGGCTTCCCGGCTGCGGCTTGGTATGCAATTTGCGCCGATCGAAGCGGAAAAACCGAAAAATACGAGATATGAAAAAAGGAAAAAGTTGATAACGAGTCCACTAAGCGACGAGGCGAAGAGCTCACCCGAGACGGGCGGAACGCCGCACGACGGGGCTGCCTGGATGCCAATGTGGCAGACGCGTCGCAGGAGTCATCTGACACAATGTCAGTCGAAGGCGAGAAGATCCCGAACCCCGAGGCCGCCACGGAGCTGGAGTCTGTGCTGGCCGAGTGGCAGGACAAATACCTGCGGCTGCAGGCCGAGTTCGACAACTACCGCAAGCGTACGCTCAAGGAGAAGATGGATCTGGTGCAGACCGGCGGCCGCGACGTGCTACTGGAGATGCTCCCGGTGCGCGATGACGTGCAGCGGGCGCTGGAGGCCATGGAGAAGAGCGACGACGTGGAGGCGCTGCGACAGGGCGTGCAGCTCATTTCGCAGAAGTTTACCGAGGCGCTGCGCCGCAAGGGCGTTACGGAGATCGAGGTCAAGGACAAGGAGTTCGATGCGGAGTATTGCGAGGCCGTGGCTCGTTTCGCCGCCGGCGAGGAGATGAAGGGCAAGGTCATCGATGTTGTCCAGACGGGCTACATGCTGGGCGAGCGGGTGCTTCGCTTCGCAAAGGTCGTTGTAGGAGAGTAATGCCATGGCAGAGAAAAGAGATTATTACGAGGTGTTGGGCGTTGCGAAGAACGCCAATGCCGATGAGATAAAGAAGGCCTACCGAAAAGGCGGCCATCAAGTATCACCCGGACAAAAATCCCGGGGACAAAGGAGGCCGAGGAGAAGTTCAAGGAGGCTGCCGAGGCCTACGATGTGCTTTCGAACCCGGAGAAGCGGGCCCGTTACGACCAGTTTGGCCATGCGGGCATGAGCGGAGCGGCCGGCGGAGCCGGCGGTTTCGGCGGCTTCAGCGGCGGCGGGCTTCTCGATGGAGGATATCTTCTCGCAGTTCGGCGACATCTTCGGCGGACACTTTGGCGGCGGCGGATTCCGCACCTCGTCGTCTACGGGCGGCGGTCGCCGCGTGAACCGCGGATCGGACATCCGTATCAAGGTTAAAGCTTTCGCTGGAGGAGATCGCTACGGAGTTACCAAAAACTGAAGATCTCGAAGACGATCGCCTGCGACAAGTGCGGCGGCACGGGAGCCAAGGACGCGGGTTCGTATGCGACCTGCTCGTCGTGCAAGGGCACGGGGTACGTTACGCGTGTCGAGAACACCTTCTTTGGCCGGATGCAGACGCAGGGTGTCTGCCGGACGTGCGGCGGCACGGGCAAAGTGATCACCGCATCGTGCGACAAGTGCAAGGGCGAGGTACGGTGCGCGGCGACGAGGTCGTCGAGATCCAGATTCCGGCCGGAGTGGGCGAGGGATGGTCCTCACCGTTTCGGGCAGGGCAATGCCGCCCGTCGCGGCGGTGTGAACGGCGATCTGCAGGTGCTCATCGAGGAGATCCCCGATCCCGAGCTCGTACGTGACGGCAACGATCTGATCCACAACCTCAATATTACGGTTACGACGGCCCTTCTGGGCGGTACGGTCGAGGTGCCGACGGTCGGCGGCCGGGCAAAGATCAAGATCGCCCCGGGTACGCACGCCGGCAAGGTGCTGCGTCTGGCCGGCAAGGGCCTCCCGGAGGTGAACGGCTACGGCCGCGGCGACGAGCTGATTGTCGTGGACATCACCATTCCGTCGAACTTTCTGGCCGAGGAGAAGCGTCTGGTCGAGCAGCTGGCTCAGCAGCCGGGATTCCAGCACGCCGAGTCGGTCAAGAACCAGAATATTTTCGAGCGCATGAAGAGCTTTTTCCGGTAGGAAGAGCCGAAAGGGGAAAATTCGTACCTTTACAGCGAGTGAAGGGACGAATTTTTCGTTTCGGAGGGGCCTGGCCGAAAGTCGGCTTCCATGCGAGGCGGTTCGGCGCAAAGGTCCGTCTGCGTGCAGGACGGCTTCCGTGTCTTGCGTGCAGAGCGCGTGGAGAAGACCCTGAAGGACCGCCCGCCACCCTAAAATGAGACATCGCTATGTTAGGTTTTACGCCATTTAAGAAACACGCCAACAAGTTCAACTACATCCCCGGTATTACGATCCCGAGAAGGAGGCGCGCGAGCAGCGTCGTGCCGAGCTGCGCGGCGAGCGCTCGGAGGATGCCTCCCGGGAGTAGTTCCCGGGCAGTATATCCGCACGCAGCGCGAAGCGCGTGCGGCACGTCATGCCGGCAAGGACGACTGGGGCCGTATCGGGTGCTGAAGCTCGCCGGAGGCGTCGTGCTGATCCTGTTGTTTGTCTATCTGCTTTACCCGAAACTGGCCGAGGTCTTTATTCGGCCACGTCGCGTCCTGCCGTGCAGACGCAGGTTGAGGAGGGCGAGTTCAATCCATATGCTCCGATCCGGGTCGTGCCGAACGATTACGAGGAGGGCGATTACCAGGAGGAATAGATGGCTGACAAGATCCTGTTGCTGCCCGAGGTGGTCGCCAACCAGATTGCCGCGGGAGAAGTGGTGAACCGCCCGCTCGTCGGTGGTCAAGGAGATGGTGGAGAACGCCATTGATGCCGGAGCCGGCCATGTGAAGGTCAATTTCCGCGACGGCGGCAAGGAGTTGATCCAGATCGTGGACGACGGCTGCGGCATGTCGCCCATCGACGCGCGGATGGCCTTCGACCGTCACGCCACGAGCAAGATCCGCTCCGTGGAGGATATCTACGCGCTCCATACGTTCGGATTCCGCGGTGAGGCGCTGGCTTCGATTGCCGCCGTAGCGCAGGTTGAGCTGCGCACGCGCCAGACGGGGACGAGATGGGTACCGTAACCGAGATCCATGGCGGAAAGTTCTGTCGCAGAACCCGGTGATGTGTCCCGTGGGTTCGCAGTTCTTCGTGCGCAACCTTTTCTACAACGTCCCGGCGCGCCGCCGTTTTCTGGACAAGAGCACCACCTCGGCGTCGCAGATCAAGGCCGAGTTCCAGCGCACGCGCTCTGTAACCCGCAGATCGCCTTCGATCTCTACGCCAACGACGCGCCGATCCTGTCGCTGCCGGCCACGACGCTTGCGGGCGTATCGTGGACATTGCCGGGCGGCACATGAAGCAGAATCTGCTGGAGATCGATGCCGATACCTCGATTGCGCGGGTTGCAGGGGATATGTCGGCCGCCCCGCTGCGGCCAAAAGCGCAATGCCGAGCAGTACCTCTTCGTCAACGGGCGCTATTTCAAAGAGCGCCTATCTGGCGAGTGCGATTCTGAAAGCCTACGAGAAGCTGATCCCGGCCACCGAGCAGCCGGCCCTATTTTCTCTATCTGACGATCGATCCGGCGCGCATCGACGTGAACGTCCACCCGCAGAAGACCGAGGTGCGTTTCGCCGACGAGGAGGCCGTGTGGCAGATCGTCCATGCCGCCGTGCGCGAGACGCTTGCCAAGACCGGAGCCGTTCCTCCGATGGATTTCGACCGCGAGGGGCAGGTGGAGATTCCGTCATGCGGCAGGGTGTCGTCTACAGCGAACCTTCGGCCATGTCGAACGAGAATTACAACCCTTTCCGGGAGTCCTACATCGATCCTACGGCTCCCGATCCGAATGTCGATTTCACGGGTTTCGATGTCCCGTACGACGGCAGAACCCTCTCCGATGCGGGATCGTCCTCCCCGAACTCCGCTGCGGGATGGCAGTCGGTTCCGCCGCGTTTTGCGGAGTTCGCCTCCGCGGCGCCGAAGGAGGAGTTCGAGGATTTCGAGTCGGCTTCGGATTTTGCGGAGACTGCGCCTTTGGCAGGGCTCCGGGGATCGGGCGGACACCTTCGAAATCGCATCCGGAGCATCCCCGAAGTGAGTACGCTCGATTTCATACCCTCCGGGGCGGAGCCCGTGCAGCAGCGGCTCGATGTCGGGCTGCATCCGCTCTTCTCCGATCCGCTGCCGCTGGGGAACGGATACGTTGCGGCGCTACTTGACGGACGTTTCGTCGTCGTCGACATCCGCAGGGCGCGGGAGCGGATCCTCTACGAGGATTATCTGCGGATGCTGGGCTGCGGTGCGGCCGTCAGCCAGCAGCTGCTCTTCCCCGAACGGCTGACCCTTTCGGCCGAAGAGTATGCGCTTCTCGAGGAGCATGCCGTGGAGTTTGCGGCCCTGGGCTTCGATATCGACTGCTGCGGCGGAAGGAAATATCGAGGTGAAGGGAACTCCGGCCGACCTTCCGTCGGAGGGGATCGACCGGCTGGTTTTCGACCTGCTGCAGGCTTTCCGCATGCCGCTCCCGGCTGCCGAGATGCGGCGCGAGCAGATTGCGGCCCTCCTGGCCCGGCAGTGCCGCGCACCACACCGCGGAGTCTCTCCCGCGAGGAGGCCGCGGCGCTGCTCGCACAGCTGGCCGAACGGGGAAATCTCGGCTTCTCGCCCTCGGGAAAGGCGATTCTTGTTGAAATCACGCCCGAAGAGCTGCGCGGCCGGCTGGGATAATCCGGATAAATGACTTATCTTTGTGCGAATTTTGGGGTGTACGGCATCCGCTCCGGTCCGGGATCTCTCCTGACGGGTGATTCGGGGCGGTGCACTACCCAGACAACGAGTTGCAACCCATGAACAACTATTTTCAGACCCCCTCCGGTGGTCAAGAATCTGATAATTGTCAATGTCCTGGTCTTCATGGCCACGTCGCTGCTGCCTGTGGGCAATGCGATCTTCGACTTCGGCTCCCCTGTGGTTCGGCGCCTCGCCCTACCGGGAGTTCCACTCTTTCAGTTCATCACCTACATGTTCCTGCATGCCGACATGGGGCACATCTTCTTCAACATGTTTGCCCTGTGGATGTTCGGACGTACGCTGGAGTATGAGCTGGGCTCGCGGCGCTTTCTGATCTACTACCTGGTCTGCGGCGTCGGTGCGGCACTGATTCAGGTGCTTACGGCCTGGCTGCTGGGGGAGACGCCGATTCAGCTTGTCGGAGCGTCGGGGGCGGTGATGGGGACTGCTGCTGGCCTTCGGCGTGATGCATCCCAATGCGGTGATCATGCTTCTGTTCCCGCCGCTTCCGATGAAGGCCAAGTGGTTTGTGCTGATCTACGGCATCATCGAGCTCTCTTCATGGGCTGGACGGGGGCGGCAACGTGGCCCACTTTGCCCATGTTGGCGGCATGCTGTGGGGCTTCCTGCTGCTGTGGTGGTGGAAACGCAAGGGAACGATCCGTTTTTGAAAATCCTCCACGGTGAGATGAAACGCGGGGGCCTATTACTATAACGGAGTACGGGAACGTCCTGCCGGGCGGTCGCGGTGGCGCATTCTCGGCTGCACCTGCTCGACGGCTGGTGATCACGCTGCTTTTACGTGGCGATGGCCGTGCTTCTGGCTGCGACCTACCTGGTCCCCCACATCAATCCGGGACGAATCTGGTTCCTGCCGGTTCTGGGACTTGCCGCGCCGGCCGTCTATGTGGCCTCGGTCGTCCTGATGCTTTACTGGATCATCCGCTGGCGGTGGGTGCAGGCCGGGGCATCATGCTGGTGCTGGTGGCGCTGGGATTCGGGCAGGATCTCGCTGTTCTGGCGTCCCGAGATCCGCCGCGCAGCTACGAAGACAGATTCCCCGACCGGGGACGGTCAAGGTGATGACCTACAACGTGCGGAGTTTCTACGGTCCCGACGGCAAAAGCAGTGTCGAGGAGGTCGTGGCGCTTATCCGCGAGCAGAATCCCGATGTGGTCTGTCTGCAGGAGTTCAACGGCCCGGCTCGCCGGCAGTTCCGACGCTTTCGGTGCTTGTGTGAGGAGTTCGAAAATGCCCGTTTCGGCGCCGAACGGGATCCCCCGTCTGGACGATGCGGGTCTGGCCATCTTGAGCAAATACCGGATCCTGCGTACGGAGACGCTGCTGACTCCCCTTCGTCATCGGTCTGGGCCGACCTGCTGGTGGGCGACGATACGGTGCGCGTCTTCAACAACCACCTCCACTCCACAGCGATCAATGCCGACGACAACGAATACATCACCGAACACCGCTTCCTCTCGGATACGGCCCGCGAGGTGAAGTTCCGCAGCATCGTGAGCCGCCTGCGTGCGAACAGCAGTGCTGCGGGCCGCGCAGGTGGACAGTATTTCCGGGTGGTAGATCCACGCGACGCATTGCGGACGCCTCGTGTGCGGCGATTTCAACGATACGCCCGTGTCGTATGTCTACCGCCACATGGCCGCAGACCTGAACGATGCCTTCAGCGAGTGCGGGTCGGGCTATTCGCATACCTTCCGGGGTTTTTCAATACGCTGCGCATCGACTACGTGCTTTTCCGAGCCGTGGCAGGCGATTACCTACGAAGTGCTGCCGGTCGAATATTCGGACCATTATCCCGTGGTGGTGCGGCTCAAGCGCGAATCCTGACACCGCGCAGGCATGCCGGATGAGTAAAACGTCCCCGTGATTACCTCACGGGGGACGTTTTTTGTCGGTAGCACGGTCCGGGACCGGCTATTCGGTGATCTTCTTGCGCGGATGCACCATGTTTTCGGGCTGCAGGATCTTCTGCAGCTAACGAGCCCGATGCTGTTAAAGACCATCCGGCGGCAGACCTCCTGTTGGCCGTGATGCCGGTCGACGCACTTCTCGCAGGGTATTCATCGCATTGACGAGCATCTCGATGTTCTCGAAGAGCGAATGTACGATGATCGGCTCCATGACGTTCAGTTCGAGCTGTCCGGCTTCGGAGGCGATCGTCATGGTGAGGTCGTTGCCGATGACGCTGAAGGCGACCTGGTTCACCACCTCGGGAATCACGGGGTTGACCTTGCCCGGCATGATCGACGATCCCGGCTAGCGTGCCGGGAGGTTGAACTCGGCCAGACCGCAGCGGGGCCCCGACGACAGCAGCCGCAGGTCGTTGCAGATCTTCGAGAGTTTCACGGCCAGACGCTTCAGTGCCGAGGAGTTCATGATGAAGGCGCCCGTGTCGCTCGTGGCCCTCGATCATGTTCGTGGCCTTCGACAGTCGGCAGCCCCGTGATCTCGCGCAGGTGTTTCGTGCAGAGCTCCGCGTAGTCCGGCTCGGCGCAGATGCCCGTGCCGATGGCCGTGGCGCCCATGTTGATCTCGTAGAAGATGGGCGGAGGTTGGTCTGCAGACGGTCGATCTCCTCGGTGAGCGTGGCGGCGTAGGCTTCGAACTCCTGCCCGAGGGTCATGGGTACGGCATCCTGAAGCTGCGTGCGGCCCATCTTGATGATGCCGGAGAACTCCTCGACCCTTGGCGTGGAACGCCGCGATCAATTCGCTTCGCAGCGAGGCCACGGCGCCGTCGATGTGCGTGGATAAAGGGCGATGGCACGGCCGTGGGGTAGGCGTCGTTGGTCGATTGCGACAGGTTGACGTGGTTGTTCGGGTGGCAGTATTGGTATTCGCCCTTCTCGTGTCCGATGCAGTTCGAGGGCCCGGTTGGCGATCACCTCATTGGCGTTCATGTTGGTTGAGGTGCCGGCACCGCCCCTGCACCATGTCCACGACGAACTGTTCGTTGAACTTGCCCGGCGCGCATGCTCGCAGGCCCGCGTGATGGCGTCGGCGATCACGGGATCGAGCAGTCCGAGGTCGCGGTTCGCGGCGGCGGCACCCTGCTTGACATCGGCCAGGGCCCGGATGAGCTGCGGGAAGAAGTTGAGCCGCACGCGGCTGATATGGAAATTCTCCACGGCACGCATCGTCTGCACGCCGAAATAGTACTCTACGGGGATCTCCATCTCTCCGAGCAGGTCGTGCTCGCGGCGGGTCTTCCCCGAAAGCTTGATGTCCGTAAAATCCATAACGTTAATTTTTTTGGTTCGTTCTACAAATATAGCATTTTTTACGGCTCGTTGTCTAAAAAACTTCGTATCTTTGTATGGTTTGCCGCGGGCGAGGGTTTCCCGCTGCGGCGTTTCAACTTCAAGCCATGATTCTCGATTCACTGAAAAACAGCGCACGCTACTATTCGATCCACCCGCGCCTGGGCGGGCCTTTTCACTGATTGCCTCGACCGACTGGACCCGGATGGAGCCGGGCACGCACCTTCTCGACGGACGCGACATCTTCGTCAATGTGATGGATGTCTCGCTCAAACGGAAGCCCGATGCCAAGCTGGAGGTGCACGATGCCTATGGATATTCAGGTGCTCATCACAGGTCGCGAGGCCTTCGGCTGGAGTGAGCGCAGGATCTGGTGAAGCCTCTCGGGGCATTCGACACGGCAAAGGATATCTGCTTCTACGACGACGAGCCGCAGACCTACTATACGCTGCGTCCCGGGCAGTTCACGCTGCTCTTTCCCGAGGACAGCCACGCGCCGATGGTGGGCGAGGGCGACGTGCGCAAGATCATTGTCAAGGTGCGACGTTGAACGTTCCGATACCCAAAAGAGCGCGGCGGCGGATCTTTCAATCCCGGCCGCCGCGCTCTTTTCAGATGATGGTCCGTCATGCCGCAGCCAGCCCGGTGCGGTGGCCCGAAGTCGCAGTGCCAGCCACGATCCGAGGCGCAGACGATGAAAACGGCACCCGTGGGTACATCGTGTTGCCCAGGCCGACGAGCGGGGAGACGATGCCTCCGAAGGCGAAACCCGCGGCGCCGAGCAGGGCCGATGCAATACCCGACTCGTTGCGTGTGCACTCCATGGCCAGTGTCGTGGAGGTCGTGAAGGTGAGTCCCATCGAGAAGAGCAGTCCGATGAGCAGCCCTTCGTAGATCCAGAAGCTGCAGCCCGTCGCCATGGCGGCAGCTTCGGCCACGGCGAATCCGATCATGCCGAGGCATCCCGTGCGGGTTCCCTGCTCCGGACGGCGGAAACGTACGGCGAAGGCTGCGGCGCAGCCGATGGCCACGGCGTTGAGGGCGAAGCAGAGGCTGAATTCGAAGGCCGAGAATCCGAAGTGCTCCTGTACGATAAAGGGCGACGAGGCGATGTAGGCGAACAGTACGCCCTGCGCGAAGGCGAACTGCAGCATATAGGCCGCATACTGTCGGTTGCGCAGTACGGAGCCGAAGTGGTGCAGCAGATCGCCCACGACAGGTTGTTGCGGCGTGCGGCGGGCAGACTTTCGCGGAAGCGTAGCTTCCCGTGAGCAGCAGTGCGCCGATTGCAAGCAGGATGCAGAAGATGCCCTGCCAGCCGATGCGGTCGCAGAGCGTGCCGCCGATGATCGGTGCGGCGACCGGCGCCACGCCGTTGATCGCTCCGATCAGTGCGAGCATGCGCCCCAGGTCGGAACCCGAAGTTGTCCGTGGCGCCCGAACGCGAGATGACGATGCCGCCCGAGCCGGCAACACCCTGGATGAAGCGCAGGGCGACGAACTGGTGGATATCCCGGGCGAAGATGCAGAGCAGCGTCGAGACGATGAAGAGCCACATGGCGGCGATCAGCGGCCTGCGGCGTCCGTACTTGTCGCTCAGCGGGCCGAAGAAGCAGCTGGCCGACGGCCAGACCGATCATGCTCGTCGTAAGGCCCATCTGCACCATCGACGACGAGGTGGAGAAATAGCCTGCCATGGCGGGGAAGCGCCGGCAGATACATGTCCGTGACGAAGGGTCCGAAGGCCGTCAGCAGCCCCAGCAGAATCAGCAGGAATGTTTTCAATTGCTGTTGTTCATGAAGTTTCTGAAAATTCCGTTTTTGTCCGCGCAAAGGTTTACTTCGGATTTCGGATCCGCAGAGGGTCGTCCGTTCGGAGATAGTTTGGTTCATTTTGGAATGCCTGGTGCTGCTGTCCGGAGCTTTGCCGGGGATAAAAAGATTGCGGAGGCCTTTGTCTTTGGCCTCCGCAGACGATCGGAAGTTTTCCTTTTCGGAACAGCTCCTATTTGCCGATTCCGCGGTAGCGGAATCCTGCTGCCAGCACCTCCTGTTTGTCAAGATGTTGCGCCCGTCGACCACGGCGTCGCCGCGCATCGTGGCGCGCAGCCGCGCCCAGTCGGGCATGCGGAACTCCTTCCATTCGGTGATGAGGACAACGGCATCGGCCCCTTCGGCGGCCTCGTACATCGTTGCGGGCGTAGCGGACGGGCTTTCCGGCAAGCATCCGGCGGCTTTCGTCCATCGCTACGGGGTCGTAGGCCGCAACCTCTGCGCCGGCTTCGAGCAGACGCCCGATGACGACCGTGGCCGGGGCTTTGCGCATATCGTCCGTCTCGGGTTTGAACGCCAGTCCCCAAAGGGCGATGCGGCGTCCGTCGGTTGCCCAGCAACTCTTTGAGTTTGCGGAAAACCACCTCCTTCTGGGCCTCATTGACCCGTTCCACGGCTTCGATGACTTGCATCGTATAGCCGTGTTCGCGGGCTGTGCGGGCCAGGGCCTGACATCCTTCGGGAAAAGCACGAACCTCCGTATCCGCACCCCGGGTAGAGGAACTTGTTGCCGATGCGCACGTCTGCCCCGATGCCCTTGCGGACCATCTCCACGTCGGCACCTACGCGATCGCAGAGGTTGGCGATGTCGTTCATGAACGAGATGCGCGTGGCGAGCATGGCGTTGGCCGGCATATTTGGTCATCTCGGCCGAGGCGATGTCCATGAACAGCACGCGGAAGTTGTTGATCAGGAAGGGCCGGTAGAGCCGGGCCATCAGCTTGCGGGCCCGTTCGCTCTCGACCCCTACCACCACCCGGTCGGGCGACATGAAGTCCTTGACGGCGGCACCCCTCCTTGAGGAACTCCGGATTCGATGCCACGTCGAACTCGATCTCCTCGCCGCGGGCCTTCAGCTCCGCAGCGACGATCACGTCGCGGATCCCTTTTGTGCCGTACCCACGGGTACGGTGCTCTTCGTTACGAGCAGCGTGTAGCGGCGGATGTGGCGCCCGAACGTGCGAGCCACTTCGAAGACCTGCCGCAGATCGGCCGAGCCGTCCTCCAGCGGGGGGAGTCCCGACGGCCGAGAAGACCACCTCCACGCGGTCGAGACACGACGCGAGGTCGGTGGTGAAGTGCAGGCGTCCGGCCTCGAAGTTGCGGCGCACGATCTCCTCCAGTCCGGGTTCGTAGATGGGGATTCTTCCGGCATTGAGGGCCTCGATCTTCCGATGGTCGATATCCACGCAGGTGATATCGAGGCCCATCTCCGCGAAGCAGGCTCCCGATACGAGCCCCACATAGCCCGTTCCGATGATGGCGATCTTCATCATGGCGTTATTCGCGGTTCATCTCCCTGGCAACGGCGGCGGCAAGCGTGCGGCAGCATTCGGCTGCGGCGGACGAATAGCCCTGTTTCATCTCCACGGGCTCGCAGACCGGCGTCCACTTCATCCGTTCGGCGAACTCGCGCATGCGGCGTACGGCGGCAGCGGCCCAGGTGAACGATCCGAAGAAGGCGAAGCGGCGCTGCGGGATGCAGCGGGCCTCGATGCGGCGCAGCAGCTCCTCGACGGGCGGGAACAATTCGGCATTGTAGGTCGGGCTGCCGACGATGAGCGTGTCGAAACGGAAGATGTCGCGCAGCACGACCGACGGATCGGCGTACGAGAGGTTGTAAACGCGCACGGGACCGGCGCCGGCCTCGGCCAGTTCGCGGGCGATCCGCTCGGCCATCTGCTCCGTATTTCCGTACATGGAGGCGTAGGCCAGTACGACACCCCGTTCGCCCTCGTAACGGCTCATGCGGTCGTACATGCCGACGACGCGTCCGATCTCGCGCTGCCATACGGGTCCGTGCGTCGGGCAGATCGTGCGGATATCGAGTCCTCCGAGTTTCTGCAGGGCCTTCTGCACGGGGCCGCCGTATTTGCCCACGATGCAGGCGTAGTAGCGGCGCATCTCGTCCCGGTAGCGGTCGGTCTCGACCTGCGAATCGGTGATGCCGCCGTCGAGCGCCCCGAACGTGCCGAAAGCGTCGCCCGAGAAGAGTCCCCTTCGCTCGGCCAGCCACGTAACCATCGTCTCGGGCCAGTGGACCATCGGAATCAGATGGAACGAGAGGCTCTTGCCGCCGCCCAGATCGAGCCGGTCACCCTCCTTGACTTCAAGCATGCCGGAGCAGATGCCGTAGTAGCCGCCGATCATCTGGATCGTCTTGGCGTTGCCGACGATCTGCAGTTCGGGGTAGCGCAGGCGGAGCGCGGCGATCGACGACGAGTGGTCGGTTCCATGTGGTTGACGACCAGATAATCAATCTTCCTTTCGCCGATGGCCTCGCGGATGTTGGCTTCGAGGCGGCTGCCGAAGGACTCTTCGACGGTGTCGATCAGGGCGATCTTCTCGCCGACGACCAGATAGGCGTTGTACGATACCCCGCAGGGAAGCGACCAGAGTCCCTCGAAGCGGGTCGTGGTGCGATCGTTTACGCCGACGTAGTGAATGCCGGGCAGAATTTCCGTAATAGCCATATTGTTATCGTGTTGTTTCGCAATGACGCTGCGAATTTACGAAAAAATCCACTGTGCAACGACTTCTCGTCGGGGGAGTGTGCCGTGCGGGTAAAAGCCACCATTTCCGGACAAAAAAGAGCCGGATTCCACGGAATCCGGCTCTCGATGGTGTAAGATCTTACGATCAGTTGTTCGGAACGAATACGTCGGCTTTCTGATAACCGAGGTATCCGGCCGAAAGATAGTAGTAGAGTGTGAACGAGAGCTGGTTCTCTCTCGGACCGCTTACGTAGAAGTAGTTCTCAAAACCGCCTCCCAGCACGAAACTGTCGTTGCCCTGCCAGTAACCGATGTCCTGTACGCTGATGATGCCGTAGTCGCCGTAGCTCAGACCCGTGCTCTGGTTGGCAATGCGGCAGTATTTGAAGCCGCTTCCGTCGGAAGCCGTGCCGCCCTGAGCGAGCACCGTGAACTTCAGGTGATGGCCCTCGCCGTACATGTCCTTGACGCGGTAGAGCGTTTCATCGATATCGCACTTCTCCAATACGGCCGGTGCGGGGTGAGTCCCACATCGCCGAGCGTTCCATAGGTAACCGTACCGTTGACAACAGGCGACCAGGTGAGGCCCTGGAAGACGGCCGAAGCCATGGCCTTGCGGCCGTTCGAGGCAACGCCGACGACCGTAATCGTGTAGTTGCCGAGCAGTTGCGTCAGGACGACGTCCTGCGTCGTGCCGCCTTCGAGTTTCGTGCCACTTGCGACAACCTGATCGGCGTAGGCGCTCTCGCCGTTTGCAGCGATGTACTCCTGAACGGCCGTCGTCAGCTCGGACTTGTAGTAGATCTCCGCCACCCTGTTGTTCGGTGCGATGCGGATCATAATGTCCTCGTCGGCGTTGTATTCACTGCTCGGAGTGTAGGTATACAGGGTAACGGCCGGTGCGCTGTCGCTTCCGGGATCGGTGCCCTCGTCAGCCGAGCAGCCCGCCAGCGTGGCAAGGCCTGCAACGGCCAGAACGGAATAGAAATATTTTTTCAGTGTCATGGATTCAAATCTTTAATGGGTTCCAGATATTACCAGGCCTTCTCCGGAGAGTCCTCGGTGGGCCGGATCGGTGCCGGGTTGCTGATGCAGGCCTGATTGTAGTTGGTCTCGGTCTGCACGATGCAGAGGTTCATCCAGTCGGGCACGCTCTCCGTATTCCAGCGGTACCCCTTCGGATGGTTCGTGCCGGCGTAGCTGCGGGTGATGCCCTTCTCGTAGCGCTTGATGTCGAACGTGGCGAAGCCTTCGCCCCAGAGCTCCACGCGGCGCTGCCACCAGATGTTGTCGCGGAACGACTGCATCTCGTTGTAGGCGTACTGCGGGTCGCGGGTCTTGGCAAAGGTCTCGAGCAGCGTCTTTCCGCGGCCTTCGTCCTGCATGCCGGCAGCCTCGGCCTCGATGAGCATCATCTCCTCGACGCGCATCAGCGGTACGGCAACGCAGAAGCCGATCTTCACGTTGTTGTGTCCGGCCTCACCTCCGGCGGCGCGGGAACTTGAGCGACAGACCTCCGAATGCCTTCGACGTGGTGGCCTGTGCGGTGGTTACGATCGTTTCGGGATATTCGGAAACATCGGCAAGATACTCGGCCGCGATGGCGTTGACCTCCTCCAGCGAGGATGCGTTGGCGGTCAGTTCATCGAGCTTGGGATCGATGAAGCACTTGCGGCGCCAGTCGGTCTGCGGGATGGTCTCGAGCAGGTGGGCGTCGATGCGCTTCGGCGTTCCGTAGTTGGCGGCATAACCGCAGCTGGACTGCTCCGTGATCTCGAGGATCATCTGCGAACCCCAGCTCGAGTCGCCGTCGTTGGCCGTGATGTTGGGGTCCTCCGCGTCGAACTCGGTCATGAACATCCAGGCATCGTTCGGAGTATTGAAGCCCGTGTTGTGGTCGAGGTACTGTGCCTCGGTCATCATCGTGTAGCCGCTCTGGGCGAGCTTTGCATAGTGCTCGGCTTCGGCCCACATCTCCATGGTCAGGTAGGCGCGTGCCTTCAGACCGTAAACGACGCTCAGGTCGGGCGTGGTCTTGTCGGGACGCTGGTAGTTGGCCAGATACTTCTCGGCCTTGTCCAGGTCGCTGAGAATGAACTCCCACATCTTCTCGTTGGTGGCGTTGGGGTTGTTCGTGGCCTGTTCGTTGGTCGTCTTCTCCGTGATGATGGGCACGGTCAGCGCCTCGGGATGACCCTTGTAGGTCTGGGGTGCGAACATGCGGGCGAGGTCCATGTAGAACATGGCGCGCATCGCGTAGGCGATACCGGCACCCGTGATGTGGTCGGCCGAGGGTTCCTCGCCGGCCAGCGAGATAACCACGTTGCAGTTCTTGATCCAGCCGTAGTAGAGCGTCCAGGAAGCTGGCAGATGCCATAGGTCGGGCCGAGGCCGACACCGCAGGTGTACCAGGTCGTATAGTGCTCGCTGTCGGTATCTTCGCAGAGAATGTCCTGTCCCATGACGTCGCGCTGCAGGAAGAACGACGTGTAGCCGAAGTCATAGGGTGAATAGTCGGTGCCGCTGTAGAGGAACTCGCCCGCGAGGGTCGAGGTGCAGGCCGTAACGAAGTTGTTGAACGAGTTGGGTGCTTCTCCTGCCTGGTCTACGGTAACCGTTCCCTGCTGGGGAAGGTCTCCTGCAGACATCCGTGGAGAGTGCCGACGCTCCGATGAGCAGGGTGGCTATTAATTTGATATGCTTGTTCATGTTTCGAATGCTTTTTGGTGATTAGAACGTAAGCTGGATACCGCCGGAGATCGTGCGGATCGGCGAATAGTCGGCCACACCCGTCGTCGAGGTTCCGGCGTAGTTGTAACGCGGGTCGAGACCCTTTGCGCGCCGACCAGAAGCAGAGGTTCTCACCGGCAGCGTAGATACGCATCTTCAGCTTGTTGTGGAATACCCGCTCCGGAATCGTATAGCCGATGGCGAACGACTGGAAGTTGGTACGAGGCGTCGGTCAGGAAGCGGTCCGACTTGGCCGTGGTGTACTGGTCGCCCTGCTGCCAGCGCGGGATGTCGCTGTCGGTATTGTTCGGGCTCCACGACTTCACCCAGTCCTTGTGGATGGCGCTGCCGGAGGCGGCTCCCGACCAGGGCGACATCAGCGAGGCGTAAGGTTACGTCATAGACCTTGCCGCCGATCTGGTAGTCGAACGTGAGCGAGAGGTCGAAGTTGCCGACGCGCAGGTTCGTGCCGAAACCGCCGAATACCTTCGGCAGGATGCTGCCCTGCTCGTATTTCGTGGCGCTGTTGATGTCGTAGGTCGTGCCGCCCTTGTGGATCGTGTTGTCGGCCTCGTCCTTCGTATCGATGTAATACATGGCCTGGCCCTTGTCATCAACGCCTGCATAGCTGGGCAGATAGGCATTGTAGAGGCGGGCCGCCTTCGCGGTACCACATCATGACATTGTTCTGCGACTCCGGGAATCCGATGCTCGAGGTACCCTGCGTGAGCTTCGTGGCGGGCAGCGAAAGGATCTTCGTCGAGTTGTGCGAGAGGTTGGCCGATACGCTCCAGTCCACCGTCTTGGTGCGGATGATCGAACCCGTCAGGTTGATCTCGACACCCGCGTTGCGGATATCGCCCAGGTTGCCGTACATGCCTCGCGTGCCGACCGATTCGGGGAGCGAGAGCCAGAAGAGCAGGTCGGTCGTCTTCTTGCGATAGACGTCCACACCTCCCGACAGACGGCCGCGCCAGAAGCTGAACTCAACGCCGACGTTGGCGTTCGTCGTGGTCTCCCAGGTGATGTTGGGGTTGCCCTGGATGGCGAACGATGCCGACATGGACTTGTCGTCCACCTTGCTCAGCAGTAGAGATCCGTGTAGTAGTAGTCGCCGATGTTGTCGTTACCCTGCTGACCGATCGAAGCCTTGAGCTTGAGCATGTCGATCCACTCGGCCTTCGAGAGGAAGTTCTCCTTGGAGATAATCCAGGCGGCACCCACCGACCAGAAGTTACCGTACTGGTGGCCCGGGGCGAAGCGCGAGGAGCCGCCGCGACGGTAGGAGAACGAACCGTAGTACTTGCCGTTGTAGTCGTACTGGGCGCTCAGGGAAGTAACCCTCGACGTTGTAGCGCGTCGTGTAGGAGGAGGCGTCCGAAAGCGATGCGGCGGCATCGAGCTCCGGAATTTCGGGGAGAACATGCCGTTCTTCGAAGCACCCAGAAAGCGCGTCTTCGTGTTGTAGTACTCGTGGCCGATCATGACGTTCACGTTGTGCAGGCCGAACGAGTCGTAGTAGGTCAGCGTCTGGATGTTGTTCGTGCGCATGGCGCTCTGCATGGTCTTCTTGATGCTGCCGTTCGTTCCGGCGCTCGAACCGTAGAACATGTTCTGGAAATCCGAGACGTAGTTCTCGCCCCAGATCACCGTACTCGTTACGTTGGCCTTCAGGAAGTCGGTGATGTCGAAATCGGCCGTGAAGGTTCCGTTGAGCTGGTTGCCGATGTTCTCGTACTTGTTGTACTGGCTCGAACCGAGCGGGTTACCCGTCTGGCTGAAGGGACGCGAAACGCCGTAACCCGTGGAGGCTACACCGTAGTCATAGGCCTTGTGGCCGTACTGGTCGGTGGCGATGCGGACGTTGCCGTCGGCATCGATCGTCCGGACGTAGATCGGGTAGATCGGTGCGATCATCGACGTAAAGTAGAACAGGTTGTTCGAGTAGGTCGAGGTGCCCAGGCCGGCATCCATCTCCTGCGTCGAGTGCTGGAAGCCGATGTTGGCGCCGAGCTTGAGCCATTTGCGGGCCTGATAGTCGGCCTTGACGCGTGCCGTGATACGCTCGAAGCCCGAGTTGTCCACGATACCGTCCTGATTCAGGTAGCCGACACTGGTGTAGTAGTTCGACTTCTCCGTTCCGCCGTTTACGCTGACGTTGTACTCCTGGCGCAGGCTGGTCTTGTAGGCTGCGTCGGTCCAGTCGTCGGGCTGCAGCCAATACTCCTGGTTGTTGCCGCTGATCTTGCGGCCCAGCGTGGCGTTGGGATTCAGCTTGCCGTCCATGCCGATGAGCTGTTCGCCTTCGGGATAGGAAAAGACGTTGTACGACAGGCCCTTGAGCATTTCGGTGTTGGCGTTCAGGTTTGCAGCCTCGGCACTCATACCCTGGCCGTAGAAATAACGGTTGTAGAGCTGTGCGTAGCCGGCCTCATAGTAGGCACCCGGATCGGTGATCACGTCATAATCCTGAATGGCTCGCGAATTGACGCCCCACTTCATGTCCACGTTGATCACGGCATCCTTCGAGGTGTTGCGCTTCGTGGTTACGATGATCACACCCGAGGGCGCCGCGGGCACCGTACAGGGCCGCCGAAGCGGCATCCTTCAGTACGGTTACGGACTCGATATCGGACTGTGCGATGCTCGAAAGGCTGGAGCTGTAGGGTGCGCCGTCCACGATGATGAGCGGGTCGGTGTTGGCATACATCGAGCTGATACCGCGGATGTTTACCGAACCGGCGTCAGCGCCCGGCGTACCGGTCGAACCGCGCATCTGCAGACCGGCCACGGAGCCCACGAGGGCATTCATGACGTTGGCCGTCTGACGCTTGGCCGGGTCTTCGGACTTGATGACGGTGGCCGAACCGGTGAAGGCCTCCTTTCGTCGTACCGAAGGCTACGACCAGCACATCGTCGATGGCCGTGATATCCTCCTTGAGGCGGATGTCGATCGTGGTCTTCCCGGCAACGGGGATTTTCTGCGACTCGTATCCGATGAACGACACATTCAGATAGCCGTCTTGGGGCGCCGAAACGGTAAACTTACCTTCGGCGTTGGTCGTTGTTCCCGTTGTGGTGCCGTCCACCACGACCGTAACACCGGCGATCGGAGCGCCGTCGGCGTCGGTAACTGTACCGGAAACCTGCTGCGTCTGGGCATTCGCAAGGAGAATTCCCCCAGTACAGCAATTAACGATAGTACGAGTTTTCTTACCATAAACGTTAATTTAATTGGTTTTTAAAATAAAAGTTCACGAACAAAGGTCGGAAAAAAGATCGATACCGCCAAATTTATTTTTTTAAAAAACGAGAAAATAACAGTTTTTTTTGGATAAAATAGCCAGCTGATTACGCTCTTTTCTGAATTTCGGTATTTTGGTTATGAATTATAACATGCCTTTTCATGGTCCTGCAATGCGTTTTATGGGTTGCTATGCGGTAAACGGGCCCGAAAAAGTTCCGTTTGGTGGAAGGCCGCTTACGGATCCTAATTGGGACGGAAACCGTTGGATGAAAAAGTTTGGCAATGGGCCCTGCCGAGAATTTTGCAGCAGCTTTTCGTTCGGATCCATGGGTTTGCGGGAGTTTTGGCCGATGTGCAAATCTGCGTCAGAAGGATGATTTCAGAAAAAAATCTCGAAATGTTTGCAGGTTGGAAAAATTTGCTTACCTTTGCACCACGATAATACGGAACACTCCGTTGATCGGGATGGTGCCATAGCTCAGTTGGTAGAGCAAAGGACTGAAAATCCTTGTGTCCCCGGTTCGATTCCTGGTGGTACCACTTTGAAGAGAAGCAAAAAGTTGCAAAACCCTGATTTCAAAACGAAATCAGGGTTTTCTCTTTGTCGGCGACGCAAAAACAGCGGTTTTCGGCACCTTCTGGTGGAGCAATCGGTGGAGATGAAAACCGCCCATTTATCTCCACCGAATTCGCGTCTTTCTCGTTGAACTGCAATATTCTGTTCTGTGCAGTTACAAGCCGGGCCGGATCTCCTGCATGCGCCGATCGGGCAACAGGCGATTCCATCCGCAGGCCCCGTCTGTACAATCCGTGTCCGGAACTGTGTCAATGCCCGAAACGCGAGGTGTCGACACCTCTTTGTGCTTACGCTCCGTAGCCTCCGAAGCGATAGGAGAAATGGACAGTCACGCTGCGCATATAGCGGAGGCCCCCATATCGAGCCACTGCCCCTGGTAGCGTATCTTTGTCAGTGGCATACTGCTGTTGAAGAGGTCGTTGCAACGGACCGAAAGCGTGGCACGGCTCCGGTCGAAGGTCCACTTCACGGCAGCATCGGCCGATCCGAGCGGTTCGATGTCGAAGGTCCCCTGAATGGCCCCCGACTGGAAGAATCCGTTCACCTCGAGGTCGATGGCGGGTTTGCGACTCAGGTGGAAGGTGTTCATGAGCCGTGCGATGCCGACCCATTTCGAGCGGTCGAACGACATGTCGTGGAACCGATCACATCGCTGCCGCATCCGCATGCCCGTAAGTGTCAGCCGCGAATTAAGCCATTTGCCTGCACGGAACGGCAGGACGGCATTGACGCCCCACTGCCGGTTGAAGTTCCAGTTGAGCGACTGATAGATCAGCGCCAGCCGGTCGGAGGCTTGCCAGGCCGCCTGCGTGAAGTAGTCGGGCGCTCGTTCCAGAAGAGGACGAAGATATACTTCTGGCGGTAGATGTAGACGGCCTGCGCCTCGTAACTGCGCGAAGGGCGGAGTCCCGACGTGCCGTGGATCTCCGAATAGCCGTCGATGTAGGAGATAGCCCCCTGCATCTCCCAATACGAGGGATACTCCTTGTCCGACGAGAAGTTCAGCTGCAGGATATGCCGCTCGGAGGGCATCCAGTTCAGCGATGCCTGCGGATACAGCGACCAGTTCTCGTAGTCGCCCAGCCGGTAATACTCCCCGGCCAGCGAGGCCGAGAAGACTCACCCGTCCGAACTGCCGCCCAAAGCCGGCGTAGAGATTCCCGGGGTGTATTCGTCGAGCCGGGCATCGGTATCCGAGGTCGTGGGCGCCCCTTCCAGCACGGTGTAGTGCTGCCAGTCGTGCGAGCGGGCGAAGGCAAAGGCTCCGCCGGCCGTCAGTTCCCAGCCCGAGTCAAACGTGTGGCGCTCGTCGGCCGTCACGTTCAGTCGGTCGATACGCTGCCCCGAACCGACATCGAAGGCCGTCGCCTCCCGGTCGGTATAGCGGTTTTTCGAGCCGCGACTGCTCGGGATTGTCGTAATGGGTGTAGTCGAGCCCCAGGTCGAGCCCGAACGCCGAGGTGTAGCGCAACGCGAGGTTGTGCAGCGACTGGTCGCTCAACTTCTTCGAGAGCGACTCGACGTAGCTTCCCGCCGAACGGGACAGGTCCGTCGGTGTTCGGCGAAAAGGAGGCGGTGTAGGCGGCGCTCAGGCGTCCCCCGCTGCTTCGGGGCGTACTCGACGGCGGCACGCAACCGGTGGCTCCACCCCTCGTAGGTCATCCATTCATCCTGCCGGATGTCGTACTGCTGCCCCTCGAAGGTGTGCAGCGACCGCAGGTCGAAACTCGACAGCTCCTTGCTCCGGGCCGCCGAACAGGTGACGTCGGCCGACCACTTGGGCGACGTAAGGACGAAGTTGCCGCCGGCATCGTAGGTGTCGTAGTAGCGGTTCGTGTAGTTGGCGTGGAGCTCGCCCGAGAAGGCTGTTTCGTGGCCGCGCCGCAAAACGAGGTTGATCGCCGCGCCGCGCACATGGTACTGCGGCGGCGTGCTGTACATCACCTCGGCCTTCTCCACCCGATCGACGGGCGTCGCACGCAGCAGCGTGGCCAACTGCTCGGCGGTCATTGTCGAGGGGCGCCCGTTCAGGATCACCGTGACGGACGACGCCCCGGCCAGCGTCAGCGCCCCCTCCTGCTCCGCAACGCCCGGCAGGCGGGTCAGCGCCTCGTAGGCGTTGTTGACGGCCTGTCCCTCGGTCAGCCGTTCGAGGTCGTAGTTCAACCGTCCCTGCTCGACCTGCACCACGGGACGCTCGCCGCGCACCACTACGGCATCGACCGCCGTGGCGGCCTCCGTCAGAGTCGGATATCGCCCAGCTCCGCCCGATCGGATTCGAGGATGCGGAGCTCATAGGCCATGATGCTGAATCTGCAGCCGGAAGGGACGTACGGTCGAGTGGATCTCGAACCGCCCGTCCACCCCCGAAGACGACGGCATCCAGGTAGACCGAGTCGCGGTTGAACAGAACGACGGCAGCACCCGCAACGGGGCCTGTCGGAGGAATCGACAAGCCGGCCCCGAATCGCGGTTTCGGAGGCGGTCGCCGCATCGGGATGGGCCGCTGCACGGGATGAGGTTTGGGCGTGGGCGGTGGCGAGGGTCAGCAGCACCACCACCGGAATCAGCAGGATGGACAGTCGGTTGTTCTTCATGATTTTGCGATTTTCGGAGGAAACTTCCGTATCGCAAAATTACACCCGAAAGGACCTTTCCGGTGGAAAGAATCTTGCTTTCCGAAAATATCTAATCGTGTGATTTCCAGAGATTGCTGCGTGGAGAATCTTGCGTTGGGGCGGTTGCGCCTTACTCTGCGTCGAGGGATTCGCGCCCCCGTGTTTCAGGCGAAAAGCGAGAGCATCTTCTCGCGATCCGCAACCGCGGAGTCAGCGATGCGCCGCTTGAGCTTCGACTTGAGCGTGTAGACACCGTTCAGGGACATGTCGAGCATGACGCAGATCTCCTGCGGCGTGAATCCTGCGATGACCAGCGCCGCAAAGTCGTAGTTGCGCGTCGGTCCAGCCGGGAAACTGCTTCGCGAAGCCGCGTCACGGCCCGGTCGCTGTAGAGATCGGCCATGTCGACCACGTCGGCCAGCATTGCGGGGCTCAACGCCAGCTCGCGCATCTTGGCTGTCAGCCGCTCACCCTCGCCATAGGTATAATAGGTGGCGGCGATATCGCGTACGGCGGCCATGCGCCCCTCCAGCAGCCGCTTCACGGCTGCCTGGCGGGCATTGGAGGCATCGAGCCGCGAGGTGAGGCTGTCGTGCGACTCGCGGAAGGAGTCCACGAGCGCCAGCGACTCGCTGGGCTGCTCGTCGCGGCGACGCAGTTTGCGGCGGTAGCTGACCACGGCCCATACGGCCGCCATCGCAACCAGCACGGCTGCCAGTCCCAGGATCCACACCCGGTAGCGCAGCGACGCCTCGCGCAAGGCCACCTCGTTGGCCGTGCGGTAGCGTCGTTCGAGTTCGGCGACCTGCGCCCCGCGCTGCGCTTCGAAGAGTGAATCCTTCACCGAGACATACTGCTGCATGTAGTCGTAGGCACGCTTGTCGTCGCCCAGGCCGTGGTAGATTCCCGGCGGCGATGTCGAACAACCCGACATCTCCCTGATGGCACGTATCCCGACAGGCCAGCGACTCTTCGAGATAGCGGCGGGCCGAATCGAGCTGGCCGTCCTCCCGGAAGATGATCGCCGAGGCGATGTCGTAGAACGACCGCCCGGTATCCTCCGAGGCGGCTTTCCCGTAGGACAGCGGCGCTGTACGGATCACGTCGAGATCAATCTTGCTCCGTGCATCCAGCAGCTGCCCGGGGGTCCAGTCCCCGGAAGTAGGCGTGGAACAGGAGATTCTGGATGCGCACCTGCTGGGCGAAGTAGCGGAACGGAATCGTGTCGGCCGCTTCGACCAGCGGTGAGAGCGTCTCGATAGCCTGCCGGTAATCCCCGTTGGCACAATACGATGAGGCCAGCATGAAGCGGCTGTATCCCTCCTGCTCCTTGTTGCCGTTGGCACGGGCCGCTTCGACCGCCTTTTCGAAGGGCTCCACGGCATCGTATCCCTGCTCGAAATAGAGCAGACCCAACGTGTGGTAGACGGCCACAAGCAGCGTTTCGGTCTTCCGCTGCGGGGTATCACCCCGGAGCTCCCCTCCAACGCCTTTTTCGGCCTGAATTGCCGCCTGGGTGTAGCCCCGGATTCCCTCCTCCATGTCGCCGAGACTGACATGAGCCTTGGCATAGGTGTACCACGCTTCGGCCCGTTCACCCTCCGAACCGTGACGGTCGTAGTAGCGCATGCCGCGGTCCAGGATCTTTTTGCCGGCCAGGGTGTCGCCCGACGAGACCTCGGCCAGCCCCGTCAGCAGCGACCAGCGGGCCCGGTCGTTGCGGTTCATCCGCTCGGATCCATCGCCCGCAGCAGCTGCCGCGCGCTGTCGGGGTGCTCCACGGCAAGGAATGAGTTGACCGTGAAACGGACCTCTTCCCGATGCACGCATCCGACGGCCGGCAGTGCGACAGCCGCCAGCAACCATCCGATGATCTTTCGCTTCATGTTCCGGCGGAGGATTCGGGGAGGGGTCAGCAGACTCCGAAGCGGTAGACGATCTTCTGGCAGTAGGTCTCGCCCGGGTGGAGCAGCGGCGACGGGAAGTCGGCGTGGTTCACGGCATCGGGGTAGTTCTGGCATTCGATGGCCACGCCGTCGTAGTCGGCATACTGTCCGCCGTGCTTGGTCTCGGGGCAGCCGCCCGCGAGCCAGTTGCCCGTGTAGATCATCACGCTGGGTTGCGACGAGAGCACCTCGACTCGGCGGCCCGAACGCGGGTCGCGCAGCGTGCCCACCTCACCCAGGATGTTGGGCTTCCAGCCGTCGATGACGAAGGGATGGTCGTATCCCTTGAAGTCGCGGATGTGGTTGAACTCGGCGTCGATGCCCGGTCGGAACGTCCGGAACGTCCGGAAATCCTGCGGTGTACCCTCTACGTCGAGCAGCTGCCCCGTAGGGATCTGCCGCTCGTTCATTTCGAGCACCTTCGAGGCGTTGAGCTGCAGCTCGTGGTCGAGAACCGACCCGGAGTCTTCGCCCGCCAGGTTGAAATAGACGTGGTTCGTGAGATTCACGACGGTGGTCCGGTCGGTGCGGGCCAGATAGGTGATCTCCAGCGCGCAGTCGTCGTCGAAGTCGAATACGGCCTCGACGCACAGCTCGCCGGGATAGCCCTGGTCGCCGTCCTCCGAAACGAGCGACATCACCACGCGGTTGGTCTCCACGCGGCTCTCCCAGATGCGGTTGGCGAAGTTCTTCGTTCCGCCGTGCAGGTGGTTCACGCCGTTGTTGACCTCCAGCCGGTACTCCTTGCCCTCGACGGTCATCCTGCCGTAGGCGATGCGGTTGGCGCAGCGGCCCACGCTCTTGCCGGCGGCGGCTCCGTCGTAGAAATAGCCCTCGGGTCGCTTGTAGCCCAGCACGACGTCGGCCATGCGGCCTTCGCGGTCGGGCATCACGGCGGCGACGACTGCCGCGCCATAGTTCGAGAGGCGCACCTCGGCGCCGCGGTCGTTGCGCAGCGTGTAGAGGATGATCGCCGCGCCTTCGGGGGGTCATACCCCAGACATGCTGTTGGATATCTACCATCTTATTCGGCGGGTTTGAGTGTGGCCAGCAGGTGGTCGATGCGTCGCAGACACTCCTGCTTGCCGATAAATTCCGTTACGTCGTACATGCCGGGGCCCTTGCCGGCGCCTACGAGTGCCAGGCGCAGCGTGTTCATCACCTGGCCCATGCCGTAGCCCTTCTCCTCGATCCAGGCGTGGAACGACCTCCTCGGTATGCTCCTTTGAAAAGTCGTCGATGCCCTCCAGCACGCCGCGCAGCTCGCGCAGGATCTCCGGATTCTGCCCCTTCCAGTATTTGCGCACCTGCTTCTCCTCATACTCCGTGGGTGCGATGAAGAAGTAGGAGGTCAGATCCCAGAGGTCGGTCGTCAGCTGTGCGCGCTCCTTCATGATGCCTGCAGCCTTGCCGGCCACCTCGTCCGACACCTCGATGCCGTGCTCGCGCAGGATCGGCTGGTAGACGACGGCCAGCTCGGCGTCCGTCTTGCGGTGCATGTACTGGGCGTTGAACCACCGGGCCTTGTCGGGCTGGAATCGGGCGCCCGATTTCGAGACGCGGTCGAGCGAGAAGGCTGTCGATCAGCTCCTGCATCGAGAAGATCTCCTGCTCCGTACCGGGGTTCCAGCCCAGCAGGGCGAGCATGTTGATGAAGGCTTCGGGGAAGTAGCCGTCCTCGCGGTATCCGCGGGCCGTTTCGCCCGTCGCGGGGGATTTCCAGAAGAGCGGGAAGACCGGGAAGCCCATCTTGTCGCCGTCGCGCTTGAGAGCTTGCCGCCGCCCGTAGGCTTGAGCAGCAGGGGCAGGTGGGCGAACTCGGGACGCGAATCCTCCATCCGAAGGTCTCGTAGAGCAGGTAGTGCAGCGGCAGCGACGGCAGCCCACTCTTCGCCGCGGATGACGTGCGACACCTCCATCAGCCGGTCATCGACGATGTTTGCCAGGTGGTAGGTGGGCAGCGCGTCGGCCGATTTGTAGAGCACCTTGTCGTCGAGCGTCGAGGTGTTCACCTCGACATGGCCGCGGATCAGGTCATCCATCTCGACTACGTTTCGTTTTCGGGCATCTTGAAGCGGATGACCCACTGGTCGCCGCGGTCGATGCGCGTGCGGACCTCCTCGGCCGGCAGGGCCAGCGAGGTGGCGAGTTTCTCGCGCACGGCGTAGTTGTAGGCGAAGGCCTCGCCGCGCGCCTCGGCTTCCCTGCGCAGGGCGTCCAGATTCCTCGGCCGTATCGAAGGCGTAGTAGGCCCAGCCCGCCTCGACGAGCTGCAGAGCGTACTTGAGGTAGATCTCGCGGCGTTCGCTCTGACGGTAGGGGCGTGGGGCCTCCGACGCCGACACCTTCGTCAATTTCGATTCCGCACCAGCGGAGCGACTCCAGGATATACTCCTCGGCTCCGGGGACGAAGCGCTGCGAATCGGTATCCTCGATGCGCAGGATCATTCGTTCCGTCGTGCCGGCGGGCGAACAGGTAGTTGTACAGTGCCGTACGGACGCCGCCGATGCAGCGGCCCGGTGGGGCTGGGTGCGAAGCGCACCCGAACAGGTCTTTCCATGTGACGAATTTTGAATGCTCTTTTGGAGGCCGGACCTCCCTTTTATTTTACGCGGTATTCCACGCGCATCGTAATGCGGGCCTTCTTGCTGACGGCTCGAGGTGTTGAACGACCCTCCGGCCGAGAACTCCTCGTTGGTATTGGCTCCGGTGATCTGGAAGACGCCCATGCGGGCCGAAGCCACTCGTCCGATCTTCGTGCCGGCATTGCGGGCGATCTTCTCGGCGCGCATCCGGGCGTCGGCCGACGCCGGTTTCGATGAGTCCCATCTTCACGTCGTCGAGTTCGTGTAGTAGTAGTCCGGGGCGTAAGCCTCGATCGAGACGCCCTGTGCGATCAGCGACGAGATCTCGCGCGAGACGGTCTCGACCTTCTCCACGTCGGAGGACTCCACCGTGAAACGCTGCCGCAGACGGTATCCGTGAAGCGTGCCCGGCCCAGTTGCCGTTGGCGTTGTAGACCGGGTCGTACTGTTTCTCGACATTGACGAAGGCGAAGACCACCGCCTCGGCCGGGATGTCCCTTGTCGGCGAGGTACTGCTGGACCTTTTGCCTTGCTGCGTTCGATCTCGGCATATCCGGCGGCCGCCTGCTGCGCCTCGGCCGTGAGTTTCCCGACCAGACGATCAGATCCGACGTGAACTCCGTCTCGCCCAGTCCCGTTACGAGAATCGTGTCCTGTGCGCGGTACTTGTAGGTGTAGGCGCGTCCCAGAATGACGGCGCATGCGACGGCCGCAAAGGCCGATGAGCAGATACTTCGCGTTCTTCATGGCTTATGGTTTTTAAGGTTCGGTCAACGGTCGTCCGACGCCGGTCAGACGTTGAACAGGAAGTGCATGATGTCGCCGTCCTGAACGACATACTCCTTGCCCTCGATGCCGATCTTGCCCGCATCGCGGCAGGCCTTCTCGGAGCCGAGCGTGCGACGTAGTCATCGTACTTGATGACCTCGGCGCGGATGAAACCCCGCTCGAAGTCAGTGTGGATGATGCCGGCCGTCTGCGGGGCCTTCATGCCCGCGGAATAGGTCCAGGCGCGGGTCTCGTCGGCTCCCGTGGTGAAGAAGGTCTCGAGGTTGAGCAGCTTGTAGGCCGATTTGATCAGGCGCTCCACGCCCGACTCTTCGAGCCCGAGGTCTTCGAGGAACATCTGCCGCTCCTCGTAGCTCTCCAGTTCGGCGATGTCTGCTTCGGTGGCGGCGGCGACGATGAGCATTTCGGCTTTTTCGTCGGCGATGGCCGCATACGGACCGCCTCGGTGTAGGCGTTGCCCGTCGCGGCGCTCTTCTCATCGACGTTGCAGACGTACAGCACCGGTTTGTCGGTCAGCAGGTTCAGGTCGGCAACCAGTTTGCGGTCCTCCTTCTCCGAGTTCGATCGTCCGGGCGCTCTTGCCCTGTTCGAGGGCCGCCTTGTACTGCAAGAGGAGTTCCACGGCGCGTTTGGCGCTGTTTGTCGCCGCCCGAAGTGGCGGCCTTCTGGGTCTTGGCCAGCCGGTTTTCGACCGTTTCCAGATCCTTCAGCTGCAGCTCGTGTCGATGATGCCCTTGTCGCGCACGGGGTCGATCGAGCCGTCGACGTGGGTGATGTTGCCGTTGTCGAAGCAGCGCAGCACGTGGATGATGGCATTCGTGTTGCGGATGTTGCCTTGCAGGAACTTGTTGCCCAGGCCCTCGCCCTTCGAGGCGCCCTTGACCAGTCCGGCAATGTCGACGATCTCGACGCACCGACGACGATTCCGGAGACGGGCGCTGCGCACCATGGAGCGCCGACGCTGTTCGGTCGGAGGAGGCAGCGGTCCGCCATCGCCATAAACAACGGTGATCATGTCGCTCTACGATCCGAATCCGGTCGTGGAGTCGATCCTGGCCGTTGGCTCCGACCCGACGTCTGCCGAGGCCGAAGCGGACGCTCGAACGACCCGCAACCCGCCTCCCGAAGAGACCCCGCGAATGCCGTCCGAACTCCAACAACCGCGGGTCG
>VOFC01000802.1_pt1 | contig 40000 bp, 36 predicted proteins | sample 5384161 | NCBI WGS metagenome assembly VOFC01 (sample SAMN12384722, study PRJNA508395) | human gut metagenome | isolation source: healthy gut B | host: Homo sapiens
AAAGCCGCAACGAATGTTGCGGCTTTTTTGTTGCACCATTTCCTACTGTGTAAGGTCGTTTAATGTGACAGTTTCTTGACCGTTCTGCGTATTTAGCAGGACGGTCATTTTTTGTGTTGCTCGTATCAATTAACAGAAATATAATTGAATTGGAATGATGCGTGTGATAGAATGACATCGAGGTGATAAGATATGAAGAATACGAGGACAAAAATCCAGTTGCTCATTCTTGCAGTGACAGTGATTCTTAGCATTGTTGCCTTTATGTATTTGCCAGATGTAGCAGCTGTGCAATGGAACAGTGCGGGGGCAACAAACTATTTGCCGAAGATATGGGCGGTGGTAATCCCGCCTGTTAGCAGCCTTATAGCGATTATATTTTGGAATGGATATTCTGATTTTTACAATGCAAATCCGTCTAAAAGTGGAGATAATGTAGCATTAACATTTATTAAAAAGGCGGTAATTTACTTTTTCGCGGCTTTTTCATGTGTCGGAATTGGTGCGAATATCGCTATGATGCTATTGAACTAAGCAAGTTCCATGTTTGATTTTGGATTCTGTTATCCCACCGGGATAAGGAGATGTGGGTTGTTCCGCGATTAGCCTAAAAAAGAGGGATGGGGAAATGTCAAGGGGACTGTGGAATACCGCAGCCCAGTTTGCAAAGCGAGGATATGCCGCAAAAGCCCCTTGATGTTTCAACACCCCTCTTTTATCCTCGCGCGGAGGAACAACAGGCATCACTTCCGGGTGAGCAGCCGCGTGATGCCAATGCCGCCCGGATACACAAAAGTGTTCGGGTTTGCTCCCACATGGTGCACCAGAAAGCGCCTTGCTGCAAAGCAGGGCGCTTTTCTTATGTTGATCTATATTGGGAGAATCGACACTTAGTGTCGGGCCTCCCTTTTTTAGTTTATACCAACGAATATAGTATATCAGGGCTTCGAATGTGTCTACAAAATGGAGGCAGCGCTGTATCATGAAAATCGGAACTAAAATCCGCCAAGCTGGACGGTGTTTTGCAGACTGCCGAGAAGGGAAAACTGTGACAGCCAGGAAAATACAATGAACCAGCGCCGGAAATTGTGTGGTGAGCACAACTTCCGGCGCTGGTTATGGTGGTTGTAATAAAACGTTGGAGCGTGAAAAACGGCAAATAAAACCGGCTAGGGAGAAAAGAGTGGTCAGATGGTTGTCAAGAGGCATAGCACACATAGAACGCGTCAAAAAACACGCGCGCGTTAAGAATCGTACGCGTGCGTTTTTGTGATGTGTTATACTCTGTCCATTGGAATATACTTTGCCCTTGCGCCTTTTCCAGTTATTTCAGCACCTGGAATGATGAATCAAAACACAAGCTGTTACAAGAACTTTTGAAAATCGTAGATGGCTTCGATGTTTCTCCTTACGGCGACGAAAAGACCGAAGTAATTCTTGACTTCAAAAACTTGTACTTAATCTACATCAAGTAAACTGCTAAAATAAAAACGCAAAGGCAGGTTATTTGTGTAAAGGTGTTGGTGTAGACTTGTTGCATGGTAATATGCAGTTGTAAAGGGAAGGCGCAAGCCTTCTCTTTTTTGTTTCAAAACAATTTGACCCAGAACGAAAAACCTGGCTGCCTAGCAGTTGGGAGCTTTATTGTGGGCCAAAGCGTAGCCTAAAAGGAGTGATTTCTGGTGTTGGTTCGTACCAAATCATCAATGCTCAATAATGCTGTCGGGGTCAGAAGTCAAGGGTGAAATGAACTATATTTTCCCCCCTTGACATCCACCCCCCTCGGTGTTATGATGCCAACGAGACGGCAGCCGGACAAGCTTGATGCCGCCTCGAATAATTTTTGCTCTATTTGCACCCTGAATGGGGATCACACAGAGTTTGGGATTGATCCGAGGATTACGCCATGAACAAGACAAAAGATATGACCGTAGGCAGCCCCACCAAAACCATCTTCTTTTTCTCCGTACCCGTCTTGCTTGGAACCCTATTCCAGCAAATATATAACATGGCCGATACGATCATTGTCGGGCAATTTTTGGGTGAAGACGCCCTTGCTGCCGTGGGGGCGACCGGAAGCACTGTATATCTTGTAATTGGCTTTGCTTCCGGCCTTACCCAGGGCTGCGGTATTTTAGTCTCACAGGCATTTGGCGGGCACCGTCTGAACGAACTAAAGAAGGTAGTTGGCACAGCGCTCTTGCTCACAGTGGTGTTTTCAGTTATCCTCACGATTCCTACCGTTTCTTTTAGCCGCCAGATTCTGTTAGCGTTGCACACCCCTTCGAACGTACTCCTCTACGCACACGAATATCTTCGCGTCATCTTTGGCGGTATCCTGTGTACGATGGCCTACAATATTGCAGCCAGTATCCTTCGCTCTTTGGGTGACAGCCGCACACCTTTATATTTCCTCATTTTGTCGTCATTCTTGAATATTGTTTTGGATATATTTTTTATCGCGACACTACATATGGGAACTGCAGGCGCCGCTTGGGCAACGGTGTTGTCACAGGGAATTTCTGCACTGCTATGCTTTTGGTACATGTTTCACAACTACAACAATCTACGTCTCAGTATCCGCGATCTGTACCCCGATCCTTATCGGATTCTGTGTATGATACAAAGCGGCATTCCCATGGCTTTAAACCAAACCGTTACTGCGTTTGGAATTATGATTCTGCAGAGCGGCATCAATCAATTCGGTTCTTCCGTAATGGCGGCCTATACTGCCGCTTCTAAGCTTGAATCCTTGGTGATGCAACCTATGATCGCACTGGGCTCGGGCATTTCTACGTATTGCGCACAAAACATAGGAGCCAGGAAAACAAAACGCATTTTTGTTGGTGTACGCAGCACGATGCTCCTTTCCCTTGGTGCTGCAATTCTGGGTATGGCTTTGTATGGAATTGCCTCCAAAGCCATTCTGCGGATATTTTTGAGTGATCCCTCGCCCGAAATGGTACATTATGCACTGCAATATCTCTACACAAGCGTGTGGTTCCTTTTATTTTTGGCATGGATTTTTCTGTTCCGCAATGCTTTGGTTGGGCTCGGGAACGGCCTTATCACCATAATTGGTGGCGTGGCCGAGCTTCTTTGCCGTTTTTTGTGCATTCATTTTCTGCTTCAACCTTTCGGTTTCTGGTGTATTTGTCTAACCAATCCTATTACCTGGATCGTTGCGTGCAGCCTTTTCTGCGGATTTTATTTTCGTTGGGAACACCAGCAAAAACATTGCTCAAAAAGTGCGAGATGATCCATCTCAGAAGATTATCGGGGTCTCTGCCAGTGGATTCTGTCTGAAGGAACGTCTTGGCAATCTCCGCAATGTCATCGACCAGAATTCCGACGAAATGCGAATCGCCATAATCGCCATGCAGGATGAACAGTTTGCCCATCAGACGTTTATGTCTGAACTGTGTAACCATAAACACTTCTTCTCGAATTAATTCCGGCCATGCCACAGGATCGATTTTAAGGCACCATACAGCACGTTTCAGCGCCAGATGACCCAAGGCTTACAAGAAGCAAAAACGACGTTACACAGCCCTCCAGACATCACGCAATGCATCGTATTCCCATGCAAGGTATATTGGATTGACCGGAGAAAATACCGACGTCTCTGTACAACTTTGAAAAAGATGAGTTGAAAACTATAAGCCTATTGTGTTGCAGAGCAATCAAGCGTTTCGTTTTGTAAATGAATCGTGCATACAAAAAGCAGACCCGTGAGTCCACGGGTCTGCTTTTTTGTATTTGCGATAGGGAAGAGTATGGACGGGTTACGCAGGTATCGATCCGGGAGATTCGGTTTCCAAACACCCACATCCGCGGGGCTTTTCGCGGATTCGTATGGCTTTTTATTTGTGGGCGGGCTCCTCGCCGGCTGGACATTCTCTCCCCATTTGGCAGCCGCTACCGAATGATTCGTGAAGGATTAATTGGTGGGAAGTTCGCGATAGGTCATTCTTTCAAAATCAGAATAACCACCAGCGTCCTCTCCATTGCCGGAAGCGTATAACCCCAGTGTACAGCCGACAAAACCGCCGGCATGTTCCGTGCTTAAAGAGCGCAGATCAATGTCGGAGATAACCGGTTTCCATTCACTATTGCTTTGGTAAAGAACACTGGCCACAAGCCCTTCTACGCGCAACTTCAGTTTAATGGGGAGTGCAGCCGGCAGATCCATTTGCGCCAAACAGCTGTCTTTACCATCTTTGCAAAGAGAAACAACAAGTTTGACCCCCGAATCCTGGGGATAGCACTCTGCCCGCAGATGGTTTTCGTTGCTTTGAACCATGGCAATACCGGCGCAATCACTCTCTTTGCAGAAATGCGGGATAAAGCTGGTTTCAAATTCGCAATTCCAGTGTTGCTGACGCAGCGCGAGGTATGCAGGCTCACCGCAATCCTTCAAGCTGTCGCAACGATGGAAAAGACGAACAATATGCTCTTCTGCGTGCAGTTCCAGTTCGTGATCGCGGTGATTGCGCAAAGTCAGCAATTCCAGCGGCAGAGAAGGTGTATCAAACGTATAGGTTTTACATTGGGGTGCGTCGTCAGAAGGCTGCCCCTCGTAAGGCAGCGTGACTACTTCTTCAAGATGACCGACCCCCGCATTTACAACCGGCCAACCATCTTCCCAGGTGACCTTTGCCAAAAAGGTTTCACGCCCCAACAACGTGTACCCTTGGTTCGGCCGGCAAGCCAATACAACCATATACCAGTTGCCGTTTCCGTCATCCACTAAGTCGGCATGACCGACGCAGGTAACAGGATATTGGGCTCCCAAATGGCGATGCGTCAGAATGGGGTTGCAGGGGCAGTACTCGTAGGGACCAAACACATTTTTGCTGCGCGCGATCATGACGCTGTGGTGGATGGAAGTACCGCTTTCCGCATGCAAAATGTAATAGTAACCGTCCTTTTTGTACAGGTGAGGTCCCTCCGGCCAAATGGCTTTGCGCTGGAATCCGGTAAGTACAATGGTGGCATCGGGCTTTAACTTCATCGTGTCCAGATCCAGAGTTTGAATCCAAATTTCGCAGTCGCCATTGTAGCGGTACCCGGCAGAACGCGGCCGTTGGCCGATATAATAGCAGGTACCGTCATCGTCAAAAAAGAGACTGGGATCAATGCCGCCGGTAGACTCACCCAAATAGTAAGGCTCGGACCAAGGGCCGCGCGGATCTTTTGCAGTGACGATAAAATTTCCTTGGTCGGACACGTTGGTGGTAATCATATACCAGGTGCCCTTATGGTAACGAATGGTAGGGGCAAAAATCCCCTCGGAATGCTGACAGCCGGACAAAGGAACCTGAGAATCACGATCGAGCACATTGCTGATCAAATTCCAGTGGACAAGATCTTCGCTCTCAAAAACCGGCACGCCGGGAAAATACGCAAATGTCGAATGAACCGTATAGAATTTGTTCCCTACCCGGCAAATCGAAGGGTCAGGAAAGAAGCCTGTCATGATAGGATTTTTAACGGAAAGCATAGAAAACCTCCAGGTATAAAGGGGTGATATTCTGCATGCAAAAATATAGAGTTATGGCCGCTGCATCCAAGAGGAAAAACAGATGCAGCGGCCATAGCTATTAGAGGGTGCCGCCGAACTGACTTTTCAGATTACAGGCACTGGAAAACAGGGGCGGATGGCAGGAAAAGGATTTTACTCTTTTACGCTGCCAATGGTCATGCCGGATACAAAGTATCTTTGCAGGAAGGGATAAAGCAGAATGATGGGAAGCATCGTCACCACAGTAGCGGCGGAACGCACGGTAACCGGCGTGACGGCTGCGGTAGCGGTGTTGCCGCCGGTGGTGGCACTGCCGCTTTGCTGCATGACAGAGGAAAGAAGCTTCATCAACTCATATTGCAGGGTCGTATACTGGGTGTTCATCCGGTTGTACAACATAGCATCGAACCAGGAGTTCCACTGTCCGACAGCTACGAACAGGGCGACGGTGGCATACACCGGCTTGCACAGGGGCGAGATGATACGGGTAAAGATGGTGAAATCGTTGGCACCGTCAATCATGGCGGATTCTTCCAGCGCGCTGGGCAGACCTTCCATGAAAGTGCGCATAACCAGAACGTTAAATGCGCTGACCATGCCCGGAATGACGTATACCCAGAAAGAGTTGGTCAGGTTCATGTTGCGGTACAAAACCAAGGTGGGGATCATACCGCCGTTCACGTACATGGTGATGACCCAGAACAAAGACAGCTGGGAACGGAACAAAAAGCGTTTGCGGCTGATGATGTAGGCCAAAAGTGCGTTCGTTACCAGGGAGAAGATGGTTCCCAACACAGTTCTGGCCACCGAAACCACTGCACCGGTGAGAATGTTCTGCTGATGCAGAACCGTTTTATAGTTCGAGAGCGTAAAGATGCGCGGCCACAGATGGATGCCACCGCGTACGGCGTCGATACCGTCGTTGAAAGAAAGCGCCACCGTGTTCAGAACAGGATACAGCGTAATGGTGACGAACAAAACCAGGAAAATGGTATTGCAGGTAACAAAGACTTTGTCCATGGTGGATGATTTGATTTTCATGTGTACCCTCCCCTTAGAACAATCTGTCTTCACCGGCACGTTTGGCAATCCAGTTTGCGCCGAGAATCAGAATAATTGCAACGACGCTCTTGAAGATACCGGCTGCAGTACCCAAAGAATAATCGTTCTGGCTGATGCCCCAAGTCAAGGTGTAGATATCAATGGTTTCCGAAACACTCTTGACCAGGCCGTTGCCAAGCAGATACTGGACTTCAAAGCCTGCATTCAATACGTTGCCAATATTCATGATCAGCAGAATCATAATGGTGGACTTGATGCCAGGAAGCGTGACGTGCCAGATTTTGCCCCACCGGCCGGCACCATCCAAAGTGGCTGCCTCATACAGGCTGGGATCGATGGAGGTAATGGCGGCAAGGTAGACAATGGCATTCCAGCCGGTTTCCTTCCAAACATTGGCAAATGCAACGATTGGCCAAAAATAACCCGGATTGGCGAAGAAGTTGATGGGCGAATTCAGAATGCCCAGGTTCACCAGCATCTCATTGATGATACCGGTGGAAGACAGCGCATCGTGCAGAATACCGGTGACAACGATCCAGGAAAGGAAGTGGGGCAGATAGGAAACCGTTTGAACAAGCTTTTTGCCGAACATGTTGCGTACTTCGTTCAGCAGGATGGCGAAGATAATGGCCATTAAAAAGGTGGTCACCAGATTGAGAACGCCCATGGCCAGAGTGTTACGGATATCACGCAAAAAGACGTCGTCAGAGAACAGGAATTTAAACTTTTCCAGTCCTACGAATTTAGATCCGAAGAGGCCGTCTTTGGGTTTGTAGTCCTGAAAGGCCATTACCCAGCCTGCCAGTGGAACATAATAAAATACGATGCCGTATACAAAAAAGATAGCCGCACAGACCATCAGAAATTTCTGGCGTGAAATCTCTTTCCATGTAATACGCTTTGATGGATTTTTCATTGGAGAGTCCTCCTAAGGAACGTGTATGGCGAATCATGTGTTGCAAACTAACGTTTAAGGAGCTTGCGGGTTGAATGCATTTCATAAAAAAGTGGCCACAGCTACACCGTGCAACCGTGGCCACTTGTATGTGTCAACGTCTATGTCGCCTGCAATAACGGGCATCAAAGACCGGCACGGCGCTCAAGCTCAGTTTGCATTTCTGCCAAGAAATCCTGCGGATTGGCTGCGTTGTACGCAGTCATGTATTGATTCCAGGTGCTTTCAAAATCAGGCGCCATAACAACTTTGGGCAGCCATTCGTGTTTGACTTCGCCCATCTTGACCCAGGCAACACCACCGGGGGTTGCGGTAGTCATTGAACCGGAGTAAGAATACATCGGGAACCAGGGGCCCTCTTCTTCTTTCACAGAACCGATCATATCGACGTAGCTGTCTACGCCGTAGGCAGCAAACACTTTCTGCAGGGGGGTGGACAGGCCGTCCAGGAATTCGCTTGTCTGCTGCTCGGGCTTCATGGCGTTCTTGCCGTCCCGGCTGGTGCCCAGCCACTGCGGCATGTAGGAATAGCTGCACAGGTGTGAGGCCTTGTAGGTGGGATCCGCGCATTTCGTCCGCATTTCATCGGTGCGGTAATACAGGCCGTTTTCATCAACCAGGTAATCCTCACCTTCAACGCCCCAGAAGCGAAGATCGTGGATTTCCTGATCCAGCAGATCGTTCATAAACTTAAATGCAGCGTCAATATCGGAGCAGCTGGTGGTAACGGCCACGCCGCTGGAATTGTTCAGGGTATCGGCGTAGGTGTGCCAGCGGTTTTCCATTCCTTCGTCAATGGTCAGGCCCAGCGGAACGTAGTTGCAGCCCTGCTCGTCCAAACCCTGCTGTTTGAAAACATCATTGACATTGTTCGCGAAGTCCCACCACTGGTCGCACATGCCCAGCACAGCGCCGGTGGAAAGCTTGGCGATGTATTCATCGTAGGTCTGGGTGGCGAATTCTACGTCCACGTAGCCTTTCTGGTATTCTTCGTTCAATTTCTGGAAATACCTCTTAGCAGTAGGCGTGGTATTGTAGTCAACCACCTGCATCGTATCCTTGTCTACAATGACAGAGCCGTCGTTGGGATACCCATCAAGGAACTGGGGTGCATTCTCGATGCAGAAATAGCGCCAGTCTTCGCAAAGTGCCGTGTAGGGAATGTTCTTGGTACCGTTTGCCATGGTGGGGTTGGCATCGGCATAGCTTTCCAGCAGATCGAAATACTGGTCCAGGGTTTTGATTTCGGGGTAACCGGCCCATTCCAGAACACGCGCCTGAATCCAGAAGGCTTCATCGTTATGGGTGGTGGCACGATCTTCGCCATAGGTGTTCTGGAATACGTTGGCCCAATAGATTTTGCCGTCCTCCTGGCGGAAGTTGTCCCACTCTTTGTCGGTGTACATCTCTTTCAGGTTGGGATACTTTTCCAGGTAATCATCCCAAGGCACCAGGACGCCTGCATCGTAAAGAGACATCATGGCATCGCCGCCATTGATGAAGTCCGGATACTCACCGCCCGCGATGATTGTGCCGATGGCTTCTGCGTCGGTCTGGCCGGTCAGCCAGGTCTCTTTCAGTTTGGCACCGGTCTTTTCGGCAATGATGTTCATAACATCGTTGTCATCATTGATTTCGGAACCGGGCATTGCGGTAAACATCGTAAATGTTTTGATCCCATCGGACGATTCATTAGAGCCGCCACATGCCGTTAAGCCCAGCAGCATGACCGCGGACATACTTGCCGCAAATGCGCGGCGCCACAATTTTACTTTCATAATTGGCCTCCTGTAGATAGATTTTCCGCCCTTGCGGGTTTCCCTGATTTAAGTATATATACCAAAAATGTTTTACACAACCGACAAATTCCAGTAAACCCCTGAAAATTATAGCTTTGCAAATTCAACGGAAGAGGAAATCGCGCTAAACAGCGAAACAATGATACAAAAAAGACAGGCAGTCCCCCATCCTTGAAGTATTTTGGAAGGCAACATGCCTGCACTTTTGTTTGGCTTATCGTTGTTTTTTAAGAATAAAAAAAACGAAAAGCAAGTGTATGATTATTCTGGTGTGAATTATTTCCCGGGAAATTCAGAATGTGGTTTCTCGGTTTTGCTCTTCCGAAAATGGGAAGGCGTACAGCCTTTCAGCTCGATAAATTTGCAAAGGAAATAATCCACATCTTTATAGCCCACATCTTCGGCAATGCGGCCGATCTGCTTGTTTGTGTACAATAGCTGGCGGCACGCTTCGTTAATACGGTAAGAACACAAATAGTTTTTAAAGGACTGTCCGTATTTTTTGCGGAAGATTTGCCCTAAGTATGCACTGTTGATATAGTATTTTTTGCCCAAGCCCTGCAACGTCAGGTTTTCCGAGTAGTGTTCCTGGATTTCCTTGTCGATAGAATCCAAAATATCGATGGAGATATTTTTTCGCAGAAGGGAAAGGTAGTCTGCATACTCGCGTGCAAAGCGGAACAGATGCTGTCGGCTCCCGCGGGAAATTCCTTCCCGAAAAGACTGCGCGCTGATAAATTGCAGCATTTCCTTCTGGTTGGCTTCGTTGTCCAAATTGGATGCAAGATGCATAAGCCGGAACAAAAGATAATTTAAGTTCAGGTTGATATCTTTGTCATGTACGCCACGCTGCTGCATTTCGGCAAACAAATGGTCTATTTCGGAGCCGATGCGTTCCTGCTCATTCAGTTCAATGGCGGTAATCAACTGATCCAGGGTATCTTTGCACAAAACGGCTCTTTCTTGCGGAACCGATAACTCTTCCTCGTAATAATAGATCGATTTTGGCTGGCGGAAGGCGCAAAGGTTTTTCAGCCCGCAGACGGTATCATACGATTCAGAAACAGTGGTGATATCGTCCACTTTTTTGCCAACCAGAAATCGCAATTCGTGTTGTGTCGAAACACCCAATTTCTTATAAAAATCCTGGATATACTGTGTTTCGGAACAGCCGGCATTTCGGGCAAGCGCACCGCTGTAAACAAAAGCAATCCCATACCCAACGCGATCCAACGAAGCGTCATAGAAACACCGGCTCCGGTCCTCGCCTAAAATTTGCACACAGCTTTGGTACAGGTCACGCTGCACCATACGGAAGTGGTTCTCATCATCGTCATCTTCGTTGTCCGAAGAATGGCAAGCGGAAATTTCAATGTAACGAACGCCGCCCGAAAAATCCAGATGCTTATGCAGATAATCCACGCCGTTGGGATCATATTTGCCGAACAGCAACGAGATCAAACACCGGGCCTGATAGGCCAGTTCGTACTGCTCCTCCATTTTGCTGTTTTGCGAGATGTTATTGTATTTGCTGAGAATGGATAACAGATCTTGCTTTTCCACCGGTTTGAGCAGATAGTCGATACACCCGTAGCGCAGCGCTTTTTGAGCATAGGAAAACTCACTGTATCCGCTCAGAATCACGAAACCGGCGTTGGAAAGATTCTCCCGGCGAACAGTTTCCAGTAATTCAAGTCCGGTCATTTTTGGCATCATAACGTCGGTGATGACAAGGTCAACGGGTAACTTTTTTATGTACTCCAAAGCCTCCTGTCCGTCAGACAAAACGGCAGCCACTTCATAGCCTGCGGCGTTCCAGTCAATCAACGCCTGCAAACCTTGCGCAATAAACTGCTCATCATCTACGATAATAACTTTTAACATGTCACTCCGCCCTTATTGCTTTGTTTAGAGGGAACCGAATCGAAACAAGTGTTCCAATGCCCGGCTCGCTTTCCACCGAGAACTGTGCAGTATCCTCCGTCATCATGCGGATGCGCAGGCAGGTGTTCACCATGCCTACGCGTCCTTTTTCTTTTAACATTTTCAGGCTGGCGTTGCGCATCCGGTCTTGAATACGTTCTACCTCGGCCTCGTCCATACCGCCACCGGTATCTTCAATTTCCATGCAAAGCGCATCGTTTTCTGTATACACGCGTACAAAAATCCAACCGGGAAAAGATTTTGCTTCAATACCGTGCACACAGGCATTTTCCACAAAGGTGGTAATGGTCAATTTCGGAACCAGGATGTTCTGGCAATCTTCCTGCGCATTGATTTGATACGAAAGTCGCTCCCCGAAGCGATATTTTTGCAAGGACAGGTACGCTTCAACAAACGCCAGCTCACGCTTAATGGTATTGGAATCCGAGGACCAATCCACGTTTTGGCGCACCATTATGGCCAATTTCTGTATCATATCGGCGGTTTCTTCTTCTTTTTTCAGGATGCTATGCATACGGATGCTTTCCAGTGCGTTGAACAGAAAGTGGGGATTGATTTGGCTGTATAAAGCCATCAGCTCTGCGTTCTGCCGGGCAATATCCATCTTCTGCTCTTTCAGTCGGCATCGGTAGGCGGTGTCAATCAGGCTGTTCATCCGGTCAGCCATGCGGTTGTAGTTGTCCATCAGACTGCCGATCTCATCTTGACCGCTTGGCCCGGAAATCTTGATCAACACGTCGCTGTCTATCTGGTTGAAGACTTTTTCCAGACGGGAAAGACGAGAAGTAATGGAATTCTCCAGCAGATTCATCAAAAGCTGCGGGGGAATAATGTTCAGGATCAGCAGCAGGATCAGGATATGGATGTTTTGGCGAATCAGGGCTAAAACGTTGCCGCTTGGTTCCATCACATAGATGTCCAGATCTTCCCCGTAAAGGGTAAAATGCTGGGACAAGCCTACCGAATCAGACGGGGAGAATGTGTCATAAGGCTGCCAACGATAATTGGGCATTGCGTTCGTAAGCAAAATCCGGTTACCGCTGCATACATAAACTGAATCGTTATACCCCATGTTCTGGAAATCGCGGTCCAGCGTGCTGTAATTGATTTCAATACACAAAAGGCGCTCCGCCTTATTGCTGTAAAGGCCATTCATCCCACGTAAAAACAACACCTGGCGCCCATCTGTTTCATCATAAGAAAAAAGAAGCCGCGGGCTGTAGCCATCCGCAGTATACTGCTGATACCAGGGCTCCTGCGAAACGGTGGATAACCGTGCAAATTCACTGCCGTTTATCAGGGTTTCATTGTCTGCATACACCCGTATGACAGAATTTGTGATCCGGGAAACACCCTGCAGCAAAGAATTGTGGATGTATTCTCGGTAATTTGAAAAATAGTCCTGGGGACTGGCATATTGCCGGCTCACAAAATCCTGAAGGGAGTTATCCATATACAGGCTGGTAGAAATCAGCGCGGAATCTTCTGTGGCGGCGGAAAGCATCGACTGCACTGATTTGGCTATTTTTTCCATCTGGTGCAGCTGCTCGGCATGCTCGTTCTTGGTTAATGCATGTAAAATTACAATATCGGTCAAAAATATGGGGACTAGAATACATAAAAAATAAAGATATCTAAGTTTTTTCTTCAGGCTTAAGTTATTGAGAAAACTTTCCAGCTTGATTCTGACATGATGAAACCGGTTCATACAAAGCTCCTTACCGGTGAATGTTGCAAAATGACCTTGCTATTTTTAGCGGTGCAAAGTATAATGCCAGTATCAGTATAATTCAGCCGCAGAACCATTGTCAATCAAATAACAGATTGAATAGTGCACAATCTGAATCGCTGTTTTTTGTGAATATTTACATTCTGAAAAAAAGGAGGAGAACTCATTGAGAGGCGTTTTTAATCCGGACAGCCCCATGATGCGCGCCCTGGGCGTTGTGTGGGATCTTATTGTCCTGAATCTGCTGTTCCTGGTTTGCTGCATTCCGGTGGTCACCATTGGCCCTGCCATCACGGCTTTACATTATGTCACCACAAAAATGGCGGGTGAAAAAGACGGCACTCCGGTGGTCGGCAATTTTTTCAAGTCATTCCGGGCAAATTTCCGCCAGGGCGTACTGATGGGAATTCTTTTTGGGGCCGCAGGGGGATTTCTGGGCTATGATATCTATCTTCTATGGCATTCCGGGAATTTCCAAAACAGCATCTTTAAGATTTTGATTCCCGTGGCAGCAATCGCTTATATGATGACCTTCGTATATGCTTTCCCGCTGCTTGCAAGATTCAACAATACGGTTTTAGGTACCATACGGAATGCGTTTATCATGTCTGTGACCTCTTTGCCCCAAACCTTTTCCATGTTGTTGTTGATAGGCGCATGTGTAGCACTTACCCTGTATACACAGACCACATTGCGCTATGGATTGTTTTTGTGGTTTGCGCTGGGGTTCTCTTCGATCGCTTATGCAAATGCATTTGTTTTAAATGACGTTTTCATGAAGTGCTCAGAGCAGTACTCTTCTCAGATAAATCAGGAGCAGTCTCAGGATACTACGGAGAATTCAGACGGCCAAAAGTAACCGTTTGACGGCATAGAAAAAAGCAAAAGAGCGCAGAAGTCATCTTCGGCGCTCTTTTGCTTTGGTCTGGAAATCAGGCTTTCAGCGTAAAGGCAGCAACGCTGCATGCGGGCAAGAGGGAAGCAAAGCTGTTGGTACCAACAGTTATGTTTGTCAACGGCTTCGGTTCGACTTGATGGGGATTATCGAACGTATTGTAGGCAGCCGCGCCGGCACCATCACCGCTAAGCACCTGACCGGTGATGGAAGTAAACTTGCTCAGGCCATCCCAGTGAATTTCAACAGGCACAAGGGTACATTATACCGTTGCTTCTTGCGGGAACCAGATGCGGTAATGCCCGCTTAAAGCAAGCAGCGCAAAAAGATACAGGCAATTGTCATAATAACGCCGCGGTCCGGAACGGAGCGGAGTGCTAAAGAACCGGCGGAGCCATTCATCCGCGCAGGCGTCATCCAGAATCAGGGAACCCTGCGCAATGGTAGCCAGAAGCCCTACAGGATGCAGAGCATTTCCTTCAACGGGTGTGCCGTCGATCAGATAGATGCCGTTTGTTTGCCCGTGTTCCTTTTCTTCAAAAAATTGCTGAATATGTGCAGCTGTTTCTTGGGCCCAACCGTCTTTGTCCCCGAACCATTGGGCATCCAAAGCAATGTTGCCCAACGTGCGGTATGCATCGCTGAAGAACCAGTCGTGACGGTCCGGCTGATCACCCCGATGCGGGCGGCCGTCGTACTCGGCATATTCGGCACTCAAACCGGTACGGGCGTGGCAGGCTTTGCGCAGGTACTGGCGGCTGGCCGCTGCGGCTGCATGCCAGAAAGGACGGTCGCATTCGTCGCTCCACAGAGCAAAAAGTTCATAGAAATGCGGCAAATGATAAGAGGGATCGGTAAATTCACAGTTGGGAATGAATTTGATGAGATGGTTTTCGGGGTTCCACATGGGAAATCCGGAACCGGCTTCTTCGCCTTTGTGTACACATGCGTGCAAGATGCGCCGTGCCCAGGAAGCGTAATCCAGTACCCCTTCGCCGGAACCCCAGCGGTTGGCCGCAAAAAACAGGGACATGGCAAAAAATTCTTCGCCGTCAGGGGCGGGTCCATCGGAATTTTTGCTGCCGTCAGTATGACAGGACCAGGCAAAATAGCCGGCGTTTTCCCCTTCGGTGAGGTACATGTGGGTCACGACCCATCGCCACAGGCAGTCGAATTCCTTCTGGCGATTCATTTGTACGCAGAACATCATTGCGTAGGACATGCCCTCGGTACGGACGTCATGGTTCCCCGTATCCTCTATGTACATCATGTCAGGTCCGGCACAATGGCAAAGGCGAACCCCCTCCGGACCATAGAACATCTCCTCAAATGTGCGTTCCAGCTTGTTGTCAATTTCGGCCTGCGAATATCCAAGCCGTTCCAGTCTGTTCAAATATTGCCCGTTATAGTAGGCACCTTCCATAATAATTTCAGCTCCTTTTGAATCGTGTAAGGCGCAACCGATTTACTCGGTCTGCTGTTCTTGTAACTCACTATAGCAGTTTTTCGATTGCATGGCAAGTGCAAAAATGGTACGGGTATGGCGAAAAGCTGTCAGCCATTTGAAAACTCTCTGGAATACAGCAATAAATGAGGAAGACTGTTTCATCCTACATCTTTTTCAAGAATCAGAGGAACAAACAGAAACCGCAACATTCGCCTATCCTTATTTTTCATCATGGTTCTCTAAGGCAACACCGCACAATTCCCGCCTTACGGCTTAAGCACCGCTCCGGCGGCTGCGGCACGGCATCTGCGTTGCCAAAATGCTCGATAATGTCGGGTTGCGGTACCCGCATCGTGCTTCGGGGGCAAAAGCCCCTCGCACTCTGCGACCGCTGCCCCTGCTTCGGTTCGCTGTTTCCGCCACTGGCGGCGCTCACCTTTGCAGCATCCAGTATTATCTGCGCTTTTGGCTTAGCATCTGCCGCACCTCGCTCGCCGTATCGGCACTTAGAATTATGCGGTATTGCCTTAACTTTTCAAAAGTGAAATCAATGTAAAACACTTTCATCTTACCCAACCACAACAAAAAAGTCAACCGAATCAGAAATTTATGTGGATATATGGCGATATTTTTCAACTACTTTTTGTTGATTTTGATGATTGACAGTGATGTATACTTGCAGTATCTTGTGTAAAGAACTTATATAAATGTTCTTTACGAAAGAATGGCTGGAAAGGCGATATTCTTATGTTGTATATCGGCGTGGATCTGGGTACCTCGGCGTGCAAATTTCTTCCAAGGACATGATCGCCAGCCGAATGCGCAAGCCGTGGATCTGGGTACCTCGGCGTGCAAATTTCTTCTGGTGGACGAAACCGGCAAGGTGTGCAACCAGGTTTCCCGGGAATATCCTCTAAGTATGCCTCATACGGGATGGAGCGAACAGGATCCTTCCTCCTGGTGGCAGGCATGCCTGGATGGCATCCCGGCTCTGCTGGAAGTCTACGCCACCACCCTGCACTACGCCCCCTGCCACACCGACCCCGCCAACGGATTCAAGGTGCTGGTGGCTCTTCCCAAGGGAACCAACACCGACAAGCCGAATATGCCCATCAAGGGCGGGGACGATGCATACCTCTGGGCCTGCAACAAGTGGCTGCTGGCTCATCCCGATTCCGCCGAGGCCGCCCAGGGCGCTGTGGCGGCCCTGACCGGCGAGAACATTGATATCGAAAAAGATCTATAACTAGAATCATCCACATAGAAAACGGAGGAATTTGACATGAAGTCTACCAACATTCCCGAAGTCCGCCTGGGCATTGTGGCTGTCAGCCGCGACTGTTTCCCCATTGCCCTGTCCACCCGGCGCCGCCAGAACATCGTGACCGCCTGCAAGACCAAAGGCTTTGAGCCTTATGAGTGCAGCGTCACAGTGGAAAACGAGATCGATATGCTCAAGGCTGTCGAGGAGGTCAAGGCCGCGGGCTGCAACGCCCTGACGGTGTTCCTGGGCAACTTCGGTCCCGAGACGCCGGAGACCCTCATCGCCAAATACTTCGACGGCCCCGTCATGTACGTGGCGGCTGCCGAGGGTGACGGCGACATGATCAACGGCCGCGGCGACGCCTACTGCGGCATGCTGAACTGTTCTTATAACCTGGGTATGCGCCACCTGAAAGCCTACATCCCCGAGTACCCCGTGGGCACCGCCGAGGAACTGGCGGACAAGATAGCGGAGTTTCTGCCCATTGCCCGGGCCGTGCTGGGCGTGAAAAACCTCAAGATCATCACCTTTGGCCCCCGTCCTCAGGACTTCTTCGCCTGCAATGCCCCCATCAAGGGCCTGTATGAGCTGGGCGTGGAAGTGGAAGAAAACTCCGAGCTGGATCTGCTGGTGGCTTATAAAGAGCACGCCGACGACCCCCGCATCCCCGAGGTCTGCGCCGACATGGCCGCCGAGATGGGCGAGGGCAAGTATTACCCCGACCTGTTGGCCCGCATGGCCCAGTTCGAACTGACCCTGCTGGATTGGGCCGAAGCCCACAAGGGCAGCAAGAAGTATGTGGCCTTTGCCGACAAGTGCTGGCCGGCTTTCCCGTCCCAGTTCGGCTTTGAGCCCTGCTATGTGAACAGCCGCCTGGTCAGCCGCGGCATCCCTGTCTCCTGCGAGGTGGATATCTACGGTGCCCTGAGCGAATATATCGGTATGTGCGTTTCCGGCGACACCGTCACTCTGCTGGATATCAACAACAGCGTGCCCAAGTACATCTACGACGAGGATATCGCCGGCAAGTTCGACTACAAGCTTACCGATACCTTCATGGGCTTCCACTGCGGCAACACGCCGTCCTGCAAGATGTGCGCCGACCGTGCCGTGAAGTACCAGCTGATCCAGCACCGTCTGCTGGAGCCGGCGGGCAGCGAGCCCGACTTTACCCGTGGCACACTGGAAGGTGACATCGCGGCGTCCGACATCACCTTCTACCGCCTGCAGTGTGACAGCGAGGGCAACCTCCGCGCCTACATCGCCCAGGGCGAAGTTCTGCCTGTGGCCACCCGTTCTTTCGGCGGCATCGGCATCTTTGCCATCCCCGAGATGGGCCGCTTCTACCGCCATGTGCTGATCCAGAAGCGCTACCCCCACCACGGCGCCGTGGCCTTCGGCCATTACGGCAAGGCGCTGTTTGAGGTGTTCAAGTTCCTGGGCATCGGCGACATTGCCTACAACCAGCCCGACAGCCTGCCCTACCCCACCGAGAATCCCTGGGGTTGCCCTGGGGTTGATTGATTAGAAAGGAAGTCTTTTGTTATGAAATTCTTTATTGATACCGCGAACGTCAACGAGATCCGCGCCGCAAACGACATGGGCGTCATCGCAGGCGTCACCACCAACCCCAGCCTCATCGCCAAGGAGGGCCGGGACTACGCCGAGACGCTGGCTGAAATTGCCACCATCGTGGACGGCCCCATCAGCGGTGAGGTGAAAGCCACCACCACCGATGCCGAGACGATGGTCAAGGAGGGCGAGGCCATCTACGCTCTGGACCCCAAGCACATGGTCGTAAAAATCCCCATGACCGCCGAGGGCCTCAAGGCCATCAAAGCCTTGTCCGCCAAGGGCATCCCCACCAACTGCACCCTGATTTTCAGTGCCAACCAGGCGCTGCTGGCCGCCCGCGCCGGTGCCACCTACGTCAGCCCCTTCCTGGGGCGCCTGGACGATATCTCCCAGCGGGGCATCGAGCTCATCGAGACCATCCACGACATGTTCCTCAACTACCCCGACATCGAGACCCAGATCATCGCGGCCAGCGTGCGCAACCCCATGCACGTGACCGACTGTGCCCTGGCCGGTGCCGACATCGCCACCGTGCCCTACAAGGTCATTGAGCAGATGCTGCATCATCCGCTGACCGATTCCGGCATCGAGAAGTTCAAGGAAGACTACTGCAAGGTGTTTGGTGAGTGATATGACAAAGGAAGAACGTCTGAAGCTGCAGATCGCAGCCTGCAAGGTGCGTATGGGCGTGATTGAATCCACCCACGGTGCCAAAGCCGGGCACCCCGGCGGCAGCCTGTCCGCCGCCGATATGTTTACTTACCTTTATAATAAGGAAATGCGCATCGACCCAACCAACCCGAAATGGGAGGACCGGGACCGGTTCGTGCTCTCCAAGGGACATACCGCGCCGGGGCTGTACAGCGCACTGGCCTACCGGGGATTTTTCCCGGTGGAGGACCTGCCCACCCTGCGCCACATTGACAGCTATCTGCAGGGCCACCCCAATATGAACACGGTGCCCGGTGTGGATATGTCCACCGGCAGCCTGGGCCAGGGCATCTCCTGTGCGGCAGGCATGGCCAAAGCCGCCAAGTACCTGCACAAGGATGATGTGCGTGTGTATGCTCTCCTGGGCGATGGCGAGATCGAGGAGGGGGAAGTGTGGGAAGCGTTCCTCTTCGCCGCCAAGTACAAACTGGACAATCTCTGTGTCATTATTGACCTGAACGGGCTGCAGATCGACGGCCCCACCAGCGAAGTGATGCCCACCGACCCGGTGGATGCCAAAATGCGGGACTTCGGGTTCCGTACCGTCACCATTGACGGTCACGACTTCGCCCAAATCGAAGATGCGTTCCAGTATTTCCACACCCAGACAGGCGCCCCCACAGCCGTCCTGATGAATACTACCAAGGGCAAGGGCGTCAGCTACATGGAGAACCAGGTAGGCTGGCACGGCAAGGCCCCCAACGACGAGGAATACAAGATTGCCATGGACGAGCTGAACGCTCAACTGGCAGAACTGGAGGCGCAGGTATGAGTGAGGTCAAAAAAATTGCCACCCGCGACAGCTACGGCGCCGCGCTGGTAGAACTGGCAAAAGATCACCCCGACGTGGTGGTGCTGGATGCCGATTTGGCCGCCGCCACCAAGACCGGCGTCTTCAAAAAAGCCTATCCCGACCGCCATTTTGACTGCGGCATTGCCGAGAGCAACATGATGGCCACCGCCGCCGGTATGGCGGCTATGGGGCTGGTGCCCTTTGCCTCCAGCTTTGCCATGTTCGCCGCAGGCCGCGCCTTTGAGCAGGTCCGCAACTCCATCGGCTACCCCCACCTGAACGTCAAGATCGGTGCCACCCACGGCGGCATCTCGGTGGGCGAGGACGGCGCCTCTCACCAGTGCTGCGAGGATTTCGCCCTTATGCGCTCCATCCCCGGCATGACGGTGCTTTGCCCTGCCGACGACGTGGAGGCCAAGGCTGCCGTCAAGGCTGCCTATGAGCACGAAGGCCCCGTCTACCTGCGCTTCGGCCGCCTGGCCCTGCCAGTGTTCCATGATGAAGCTACCTTCAAGTTCGAGATCGGCAAGGGCGAACAGCTCACCGAGGGCAGCGATGTGGCCATCATCGCCACCGGCCTGGAAGTGAACGAGGCCCTCATTGCCGCCGAGCAGCTGAAGAACGAGGGCATCCAGGCCCGGGTGATCAACCTGTGCACCATCAAGCCGCTGGACGAGGAACTGGTCGTCAAAGCGGCCAAAGAGTGCGGTGCCGTCGTCACCTGCGAGGAGCACAGCATCCTGGGCGGTCTGGGCGAGGCCGTGGCCGCCGTGCTGGGCGAACAGTGCCCCGTCCCCATACGCCGCGTGGGCGTCAAGGACGTGTTCGGCCACTCCGGCCCCGCATGGGAACTGTTGGAGCAGTTCGGCCTGCGTTCCGACGCCATCATCGCCGCTGTAAAGGAGCTGGTGTAAGATGATCGCCATCGGCTGCGACCACGGCGGATACGAACTCAAGCAGAAGATTTTGGCTCACCTGCGGCAGCGCGGACTGGAATACCGGGACTTCGGCTGTGATTCTACCGCTTCGGTGGATTACCCCGTCTATGGCAAGGCGGTGGCCCATGCCGTGGCATCGGGCGAGTGCGAAAAAGGCATCGTCATCTGTAGCACCGGCATCGGCATCTCCATCGCCGCCAACAAGGTGCCCAGCATCCGCTGCGCGCTGTGCGGGGATTGCTTCTCTGCCAAAGCCACCCGCCTGCACAACAACGCCAACGTGCTTGCTCTGGGCGCGCTGGTCACCGGACCCGGCCTGGCGCTGGAAATCGTGGACATCTTCCTGGACACGCCTTTCTCGGAGGAGGAGCGTCACAGCCGTCGGGTATCCCAGCTGGAGGAAGAATAATGTTTGAACTGTGTGCATCCATTCTGGCCGCCGACTTTGCCAATCTGGAGCGGGACATGCGGGCGGCCAATGCCGCCGGTGTGGATGCCTTTCACATCGACGTGATGGACGGGCACTTTGTGCCGGCCATCTCCTTTGGTACGGGCATGGTGCGTACGATGAAACGCCTGACCACCAAACCCCTAGACGTTCACCTGATGGTGGAAAAGCCGCTGGATTTTCTGCCGGAACTGGAGGAACTGGGGGTAAAGCGGGTCTCGGTCCATTACGAGATCCCGGGCGGGCCGGAAGCGGCCCTGCGGGCCATCTGCGCCGCCGGGATGCAAGCCGGGCTGGTACTCAACCCCGAAACGCCGGTGGAATCGGCCCTGCCGTACCTGGCCCAAATTTCGCAGCTGCTGCTGATGACGGTATACCCCGGTCGCGGTGGGCAGGTCTATCTGCCCGGCAGCAACGAGAAGATCGCTGCTGCCAAAAGTCTGCTGCAAGGGCAGGAGCAATACCGTCATCCAGGTGGATGGCGGCATCACCCCCGATACCCTGCCCGGCGCCTATGCGGCCGGGGCACGGAGCATTGTGGCGGGTAGTGCGGTTTTCTATGGAAACATATATCAAAATGTGTGTGCATTGCGTTCGGAGAAGGCAAAACCGTAGATGTTTGTAGTAAAAGGCGGCACCAAAAAAAGAGCAGACTGTTTGGCAAATGAATGTACCGCAAAATCTGTATGGGTTAATTGCCCGGTTTGCCACAATAAGGCGAAAACAAAGATTTATCAAGATACATTGGCGCTTCGTTTCCCGATGTATTGCCCGAAATGCAAAAAGGAAATGCGGGTAGATATCATCCGAAGAAAAATCTATCCCTGCACAAAGGTCTATAAATAGCAGCAAGGCCCGCTTTTCATGCAACTGAAAAGCGGGCCATCAGTAAAAGAAGTAAAAAAGTAGTGCAAAACAAAAATGCTGCCCAAAAGAGCAGCAATCCAACATTATTGGCCGGCATCGTCGTCTGCGCACATTGCGGGGCGAAGATGTCGGCCTTTTTGCATCAACGTCCTGCCGTTCTCCCTGCATGGATTTCCTGCCCCCTTCCGGCGGCGTTTTCCGGCTCTCCCTTGCGGGGTCATCGCCGTGTATCCCATGCAGACGGTCATGCGGTTTTCAAGGTGCAACAGGCAAAACGGAAACAAAAAAGCCGTCACAGAACAGACCAGCCCTGCCTTCGCTTTTTCTGGAAGGTCATGCTAGTCGGTTATGTAACGGCTGAAAGCCAAAATGTTCAGCCCCGCAGGGCCAGAACGAATATGTAAAAATATGTTATATTCAATTGTTGGGATAGGTTACCACAAAAATCGAGCCGTGTCAACGTGAACTTGTCGGGGCAAGGCCCCTCCATCTTGCTGCGCAAGACCGTTCTGTCGCTTAAAAGCCCCACTGGGGCTTTCATTGCTCCGCTGCGCTGCGCAAACGCGAACTTTTGAGAATACGTCACTTTCGGCAGTGTGCAAGAAAAAACAATGAAAACTTTGGCAAAAAGAGAGAGAGCTGGACGGTGCCAGCCCTCTTGACAAGGAAAAACACAAGGCTCTTTATTATGATAAAGCTATAAGAACAGGATAAAGACAATTATTTGAGATTTTTGAAAAAACGGAAATCATTTTGATGATATGGGACGTTTTAATAGACAGGAAGGGGGGGGAACCGTATCCAGACAGAATTATTGCTGCGGAAAGCGCAGAGCGGAGATACAGGTGCGTTGGACACTTTGATTGCAGCGTACTATCCACAAATTCTGAACTATTGCCGTTGGCATACAGCGGACGAGCAGCAGGCGCAGGATGCAGCACAGGAAACCTTTTTGAAAGCGGTGCGCTGGCTGGATTCCTGTGGTGGATTTCAGGGGGCATTCCGTCCCTTTCTGTACAAAATCGCAAAAAACATTTGCATCGATCTGAACCGTACGATGAAGCGGACGGAGGTATCGCTGGAGAGCTTGCCGGACGAACCCGCCTATCAGGAAAGCGGTTTTGCTGCGGCAGAGGAGAAAGCAAACCTGCGAGCGCTGACGGCCCAGCTGGAGCCGGAACAGCGGGAACTGGTATTGCTGCGGTTCGCACAACAGCTTAAATTGCGGGAGATCGCGCAGATTACAGGTCTGCCCCTGCGCACGGTGCAGTCCCGCCTGCGTGCCGCATTGAAAACCTTGAAAATGCAATTGGAAAAGGAGGACTGGAGATGAATCGAGCCTTTGAAAAAGAACTGTCCAGAGCACTGGCGGCAGAGCCGGACACAGCTGTCCCGGAAACGCTGCTGCGCCGCTGCCGGGCGGAACATGTCGTAAAACAACGGAGTGATTGGCGTGATTTGCTGCACTGCCAGTTCAAATTGCTGGGCTGGAAGGTCTGGGCGTTGGAAGCAATGGCGGCACTGGCGTTGTACAGTGTGGGTCGGGAACTTGCCCTGTGGGAGAAGGCATGGACATTACGCAATGCACTGTTTGGTCTGAGCACACTTGCCATGCTGACAGCCCTGCTCGGTCTGCCGTTTTTATACCGGGCAAGTCAATATAAGATGCTTGAACTGGAACATGCCACATATGCAGGAGTCGGTCGTCCACTGGTGATGCGGTTTTTGCTGCTGCTGGCGGGGGAAACAATCCTGCTGGGAGTGCTGGTACTCAATGTGCGGGCAGCCGTGCCATGGAGCATCGGGCGACTGCTGGCGGTGCTGACCGTGCCATTCCTGACCGCAAACAATGAGCTGCTTCTGCTGCTGCGCTGGGTGCGCCCGGAATGGATGATGACCGGGGCTGTACCACTGTTTGCAGGGCAGCTGTGTTTGCTGCGGTTCGTGCAATTATCGGAACTGCCGAAAGGTCTGCCACTGGCGGCGGGCGTGCTGGTGCTCTGTATGGTGTTGCAGTGCATCCGGCTTGCCGCCCGGTCAGAATATATTGCAGAAGCTTGAAAGGAACAAGTCATGGAACTGAAAATTCAGAATATTGCAAAGCGATACCGGGATAAAACGGCGGTGGATGATGTGTCCATCACTCTCACGCCGGGTGTGTGGGGACTGCTGGGGGCGAATGGTGCAGGCAAAACAACCTTAATGCGGATGCTGGCAGGCATTCTGCGGCCCAGCAGTGGCCGGATTTTGTGCGATGGGGTGGAGATTGGGACGCTTGGTGCGGCCTACCGGGAAAAGCTGGGGTATCTGCCGCAGGAATTCGGGTTTTACCCGGAATTCACGGTGCAGGACTATCTGGAATATATGGCGGCACTCAAGGGTCTGCCGCGCACAGAGGCCGCCCGGCAGATCGATGCACTGCTGGAGCGGGTAAGCCTGACTGAGGTGCGCCGCAAAAAGATCGTGAAGCTTTCCGGCGGTATGAAGCGCCGGGTTGGTATCGCACAGGCACTGCTCAACGACCCGGAAATTTTGATTTTAGATGAACCTACGGCAGGGCTGGACCCCGGAGAACGGGTGCGCTTCCGCAATCTGCTGTCGGAGTTTGCGCAGGAGCGGATCGTTCTTATTTCAACGCATATCGTTTCGGATGTGGAATACATTGCAGCTGAAAATGCCGTGATGAAGGCTGGCAAAATCATTGCACAGGACACCACCGAAGGGCTGGTAAAGCAGATCGAAGCCAAGGTCTGGCAGGGGAACATCCCGATGGAACAGCTTTCCCGGTGGGAATACCGGCTGCGGGTAGTGAACCTTCGCAACGAGCCGGACGGAACGGTAACATTGCGGTATTTGGCGGATGCACCGCAACTGCCGGACAGCGTCCCGGCACAGCCCCGGCTGGAAGATCTGTATCTGTGGCTGTTCCCGGAGGAAATGGAGGAAGCAAAATGAACCTGTATCGTTTGGAATTGAAATGTGTGTGCAAAACTCGTATGACAGCTATCCTGCTGGCCATTGCACTGGTGCTGGCCGTGGTTATGGCATATCTGCCGGTGACCTTTATCGGCTGGACGGAACTGGATGCCAGCGGAAACGAAGTGCGTTACACGGGTTTGAAAGCAATTCGGAAACGGCAGGAGCAGCAGGTATCCGATACCATCACGCCGGATGTCATGCAGGAAGCACTGGAAGCCTATCAGCGGGTGTACCGGCAGTATGATGCAAGCTCCATCAACGATATCCCGGTCGAGGTATTTTATAAAGAACTTGCCCGGTATCAGCCTCTTGTGAACAACGCAAAGGAAGCCTTTGCCGACCCGAAAACCGGCATGGCACCGGGCGTGATGGGGCTGACCGCAGAGGATATGCAGAACTTTTACAGCCAGCTCCCCAAACGGCTGGAATCGGTGATCTGGCTGGAACAAAGCGGAAAGCCCGGCTATGAGCAGGCGCAGGCCATTGCACAGAAAAAGTTCGATGCTGTACAAAGACCGTTCACCTATTCATTTGGGGTCAGTCCAGACGCAATGGATTACCAGACCCTGTTGAGCTTGCTGCTCACCCTGCTGTGCGCGGTGATTGCGGCCCCGGTGTTTGCATCGGATGCACAGACCGGGGCGCAGGACATCCAATTGTGCACAAAAAACGGCGGTCTGCGGCTAGCAGCGGCAAAGCTAGCGGCGGCGTTTAGTATCACAGGGGCGGCGTATCTGCTCTGCGGCGTGGTGTGGATCATGGTCACGAATGCTCTATTTGGCTGGGAAAGTACCCAAACTTCCGTGCAATGGCTGTTTTCTGTGACCAGCCTGCTGCCGTATACCGTTGGCCAGATGGAGTGGGTCATGCTGGTGGCAAACTTCCTGATCTTCTTTGCGGAGGTGGCCTTTGTGCTGATGGCATCCGTATGGGCCAAGAACAACCTGACCGCTTTGTCTGTGGCGCTGATCAGTGTGGTGGCACCGCTGATTGTTTATATGGTCGTGCCGGGCTCCTTTGGAGAATGGCTGTCCACCCTGATTCCGGCAGGGGGCATTGGGCTTTCCAATGCATTGCTGTATAAAATGATCAGCTTTGATTTTCTCTATGCAGGCGGGCATGCCTTCTTTCAGGCAGATGTACTGCTGGCATCGGCACCGATCAAGATCGTTCTGCTCGTTGGATTGGCAGCATGGGGGTATCTGCGAAAGACCAAGGTGGCTTAAAAGGAAACGCTACTGAAAAAAGTTCATCGGATGCATAGAAAACTGCATCGGATGAACTTTTGTGTCCTAAGCTCCCTGCCATGAATCATAGTTGTTGATGTACATTTGATGCGTGGTCTAAACAGGCAAGATTGCAGCTGCCGTTTTGGGCTCGAACCCGACCGTTTTCCCGGCTTTGAATAAAAATCCGATACCTGATCCAGCGCAACTTTGTGTTCCGCGGCAAGGTTGACCTTGCCAAGCAGATCGCCTGGTGCTGGCATTCTGTCTGATCACCTGCTTCGTTAACTTCATCAACCGCGTGTGAGCTGCTGGTGCCGGACTTTATCTATAACATCGGAACCACGATGCTCAACGGTGACATTTTGATGCTGATCTTCTTCTTTGTCAACAAAATCATCTTCCCGGAGAGGGAAGCAAAAAAGTATAGGGCAATACCGCATAATTCTAAGTGCCGATACGGCGAGCGAGGTGCGGCAGCTGCTAAGCCAAAAGCGCAGATAATACTGGATGTCTTATCGAGCATTTTGGCAACGCAGATGCCGTGCCGCAGCCGCCGGAGCGGTGCTTAAGCCGTAAGGCGGGAATTATGCGGTGTTGCCATAGGAATAATTTCCGGTATTGTGTGCAAAAGCCCTCTGCTGTAAGGCGGGGGCCTTTTTGTATGCAGGTATAGCAAAGCGGGCGGCCCAATGGGCACACATTTTGGCTGAAACGACTGTTTTGTGCAAAAAAGCCTTTGCAGCGTTTGCGCTTTTGGAGACAGTATGCTATAATAACCTATAATGTGTGTAGTATACCCTGCATACAATACTGATAACGCTGCCGCACAGGCAGCCAAAAAACAAAAGAAAGAGTTGATGGTTCTCCAATGGACGATGGCAGTAGTATATTTATGATCACCGCACTGATCGTTTTGATCATGTTGTCGGCCTTTTTTTCGGCATCGGAAACAGCATATTCCTCGCTGAACATGATCCGCTTAAAAAGCCGCGCGGAGGATGGCGATAAGCAGGCAGCCAAGGTTCTGGCCCTGGCTGAACGGTATGACAGCCTGCTGAGCACCATTCTGATCGGCAACAACATTGTAAACATCGGTGCGTCTTCGCTTGCAACGGTGCTGTTCAGCCGGTTGTTGGGCAATGCTTACGGCCCCACGGCTTCCACCATTGTCATGACCTTACTGGTTTTGACGTTTGGCGAAATCACCCCCAAAAGCATGGCGAAGGAAATGCCGGAATCCATTGCAATGGCCTTTGCGCCGGCGCTTGGTGCCCTTGTGGCGGTATTTGGGCCGCTGAACTTTATTTTTGGCAAATGGAAAAGCTTTTTGGCCAGCCGCTTTTATACCGACGAAAAGGACACCATTACCGAAGGTGAGCTGGTAACCATGGTGAGCGAAGCCGAAAAAGACGGTGAGCTGACCAACCGCGAAAGCGAGCTGATCCGCAGCGCCATTGAATTTGACGATGTGGAAGCCCAGGACGTTCTGACCCCGCGCGTGGATGTGATCGCCGTGGCGGATGATACCCCCATGGACGAAGTGACCGAAACTTTTGCCGACAGCGGCTATTCCCGCCTGCCGGTATACCACGAAACCATTGATAACATCATTGGCGTGGTACATGAAAAAGACTGTTTTGCCGCCATGCGCAAGGGCGATGAAGATGTCAAGCTGGAAAGCCTGATCGGCCCCACGCTGTACACAACCAGCGTGACCCCCATCTCCGCTTTGCTGCGCACTTTGCGGGAAAGCAAGCACCATATGGCAGTTGTGGTGGATGAATACGGCGGCACTGCGGGCATCATCACGCTGGAGGATATCCTGGAAGAGCTGGTTGGCGAGATCTGGGATGAACATGATGAAGTGGTGGAGGATATCCGCCAGCAGAGCGATGGCAGCTGGCTGATTGCCGGCGGTGCCAGCGTGGACGATGTGGCCGAGGAGCTGGATATCCGCGATAAAGAGGAAATCGACGCGGTGGCCATCGGCGGCCTGGTGCAGGAAAAGCTCAGCCGCCTGCCCAAAGTGGGTGACCATTTTGTGTGGGGCAGCTTTGACGGTACCGTGACCCGTGCCACCAACCGCCGCGTGCAGGAAGTACGCCTGGTAAGCCGCCCGCCGGAGCCGGAAACCAAAAAGCCGGACCGCCGCGACCGCGACAAAGACTGAGAACGCGATAAATAATGCAACAGAGAACCTGGGAAGAACAAACTTCCCAGGTTCTTTTTTGTGGATTTTTGAGGCGGGCTCTGGTATGATGGAGATAGGAGTTAGTCAAAAATAACGCAGGGGTCTGAGGAGGGAACGCTTATATGGAAGTACAGGAATTTGGCAAACAAAACAGCCGCAAAATTATGCTGCTGCCCGGCAACATGATGAGCTGGCGCCAGTTTGAAGCGGTGATTCCGCTGCTGGAAAAGCAGTACCATGTGATCGACACTTTTGCCCCTGCCCCGGAAGCAAAAGTGGCCATCTGGTACGGTTCCAACGAGCCGAACATGAAAAAAGCGATGCAAAAATTAAAACGCGCCTACCCCAACGCGCAGGACCACCCCTTTGTCGGGTACGGCCACGGCGACATCATTGGCCACCCGGATGTGATGGCAAGGGACATCATCGCCTTTATGAAAAGTTGACGCTCGGCGAGGTATCCGGCACGGCGCATTGCAACCCATTGACGCGGTAGGAAATGATGGTATAATTAAGGCAATACCGCATAATTCTAAGTGCCGATACGGCGAGCGAGGTGCGGCAGATGCTAAGCCAAAAGCGCAGATAATACTGGATGCTGCAAAGGTGAGCGCCGCCAGTGGCGGAAACAGCGAACCGAAGCAGGGGCAGCGGTCGCAGAGTGCGAGGGGCTTTTGCCCCCGAAGCACGATGCGGGTACCGCAACCCGACATTCCGCAACATCATGAACGAGTATTACGCCAGAGATACCAGCCGTAAAATCCGTTCCACTTTCCAGTCCAAAGGCAAGTCCGGCAAGCACCTCACAGGCACGGTCATTTACGGCTATCTCTGGAACGAAGCCAGAGACCAATGGTTGGTTGACCCCGAAGCCGCTGATGTGGTCAAGCGCATCTTTGCCATGACGATTGAGGGCTACGGTCCGTATCAGATCGCCAGCAAGCTGAAAGAAGAAAAAGTCCTCATTCCGTCCGCTTACCTTGCCCAGCACGGCGAGGGCGTGAACAAGAATAAGACTTTCAAAGATGTGTACGGCTGGGGTTCTTCCACCATCTGCAACATTCTTGAAAAGCGTGAATATCTGGGACACACCATCAACTTCAAGACCCGAAAGCACTTCAAGGACAAGAAAAGCCATTATGTCCCGGAGGACGAATGGACAATTTTCGAGAATACCCATGAGCCTATCATTGACCAGCAGACCTTTGACCTTGTGCAGAAAATCCGTGGGAATGTCAGACGCTACCCGGACGGCTGGGGCGAAGCAGCTCCCCTCACAGGCTTGCTTTATTGTGCCGATTGCGGCGGCAAGATGTATGTCCACCGTACCAACAACGGCAAGCGTATTTCTCAATATACCTGTTCCCAATACAGCAAAGTCCCAGTTGGAAAGCTCTGCACGACACAGCACCGTATCAATGAAGATGTGGTACTGTCCCTTGTCTCTGAAATGCTCAAAGCCATTGCCGAGTATGCGAAGCATGACCGAGCCGAGTTTGTCCGTGTGGTGCAGGAAGCGCAGTCCAGCCAGCAGACAGCAGAGGTTAAGAAACAGCGGATACGCCTTGCCACCGCAAAGCAGAGAGTGTCGGAGCTGGAAGTCCTGCTCTGTAAAATCTATGAGGACAACATTTTAGGAAAGCTGTCCGACAGCAGATACGCCACTCTGGACGCTCAATACGAAAAGGAACAGTCCGAGCTTACCGCCGAAATCTCTGCTCTGGAAAAGGCTGTCAAGAGCTATGAGAAGCACGAAAAGGACGCTGATCGTTTTATCGCTCTGATTGACAAGTATGAGAACTTCGACAAGTTGACCATTGCCATGCTCAACGAGTTTATCGAGAAAATCCTTGTGCATGAGCGTGACCGTAAAGGCAGTATACAGACCACACAGGAGGTCGAGATTTACTTCAATTTTGTTGGGCGATTCGTTCCCCCGGCGTTTGGAGAAGTGGAGCTGACCCCGGAAGAATTAGAGGAAATCCGCAAGCGTGAGGAACGCAAGGACAGGCTTCATCAGAACTACTTGAAGCGGAAAGCCAGCGGAGCGCAGAAGCGATACGAGGACAAAATCAAGGGGAGAAAAAAGGCAGAAATCGAAGCCAAGAAAGCCGCCATTCGTGCGGAGGACATTGCAAAGGGCGTGTTCGTCCCTGTCAGCAGTTTACCGCAGAGAGAGCCGATGAAAGGAGTACAAACAGCATGAATATCACTTATGCAGTCAATGTGGAAGCTCTTACTGCCGCGCAGCCCAAAGACTTGGATGCGTCGGAGATCGAGGTGCGTCTGGGCGCTACATGGATTGACAAGGAATATATCCAGCAGTTTATGTATGAGACCTTTAATACCCCGTTTTATCTCCAGCGCAGTATAGGGGTCAACTATTCGTCCTTTACCGCTGAATGGCAGATCAAGGGGAAATCTTCCGTATCCTACAACGATGTGGCAGCTTATACCACCTATGGGACCAGTCGTGCCAATGCCTATAAGATTTTGGAGGACAGCCTGAACCTGCGAGATGTCCGTATCTATGACACCATAGAGGACGCAGACGGAAAAGAGCGCCGCGTGCTGAACGCCAAGGAGACCACCCTGGCGGCTCAAAAACAGCAGGCGATTCGGGAAGCCTTTAGGGACTGGATCTGGAGAGACCCGGAACGCCGCCAGACTTTGGTGCGCCAGTACAACGAAGAAATGAACTCTACCCGTCCCCGTGAGTATGATGGCAGTCATATCACTTTTGGAGGGATGAACCCGGCCATTACCCTGCGGGAACACCAGAAAAGCGCCATCGCCCATGTGCTGTATGGAGGAAATACCCTGTTGGCACACGAAGTAGGCGCAGGTAAAACCTTTGAGATGGTGGCCGCTGCGATGGAAGCCAAACGCCTGGGCTTGTGCCAGAAATCTCTCTTTGTGGTTCCAAACCATCTGACCGAGCAGTGGGCGTCGGAGTTTCTGCGTCTCTATCCTTCCGCCAATATCTTAGTCACCACAAAAAAGGACTTTGAGACCCATAACCGAAAGAAGTTCTGCGCTCGTATTGCGACGGGTGATTATGATGCCATTATCATGGGACACAGTCAGTTTGAGCGTATCCCCATCAGCCGGGAGCGTCAGGAACGGCTTCTCTATGAACAGATCGACGAGATCACTGAGGGGATTGCAGAGGTACAGGCCAGTGGCGGCGAGCGTTTTACCGTCAAGCAGCTGGAGCGTACCAGAAAGTCTCTGGAAGCCAGACTGGAAAAGCTGCAAGCCGAGGGGCGAAAAGACGATGTGGTAACCTTCGAGCAGCTGGGTGTGGACCGTTTGTTTGTGGACGAGGCCCACAACTATAAAAACCTGTTTCTATACACAAAAATGCGGAATGTGGCTGGTCTTTCCACATCGGACGCGCAGAAATCCTCCGATATGTTTGCCAAGTGCCGCTATATGGATGAGATCACCGGAAACCGTGGTGTGATCTTTGCCACCGGCACCCCGGTCAGCAACTCCATGACCGAGCTTTACACCATGCAGCGTTATCTTCAGTATGAACGCCTGCAAGAGCTGAACATGACCCACTTCGACTGCTGGGCTTCCCGATTTGGGGAGACCGTCACAGCATTGGAGCTGGCACCGGAAGGCACCGGCTACCGGGCAAGAACGAGATTCAGCAAGTTCTTTAACCTGCCGGAGCTGATGAACCTGTTCAAAGAAGTGGCGGACATCAAGACCGCCGACCAACTGAACCTGCCCACCCCGGAGGTGGAATACCACAACATCGTGGCGCAGCCTACCGAACATCAGCAGGAAATGGTCAAGACCCTTTCGGAGCGCGCATCGCTGGTACACAGCGGAACCGTTGACCCGTCCCAGGACAATATGCTCAAGATTACCTCGGATGGCCGCAAGCTGGGTCTGGACCAGAGAATCGTCAACCAGATGCTGCCGGATGAACCCGGCACCAAGGTCAATCAGTGCGTGGAGAACATCATGCAGATCTGGCGGGATGGCGAGGCTGACAAGCTGACCCAGCTGGTGTTCTGCGACATTTCTACCCCGCAGGCAAAAGCTCCTGCAAGCAAGGCGGCGAAAACGCTGGATAATCCACTGCTTCACGCATTGGAAGGCGCTGTGCCTCTGCCGGAGCAGGAACCGGCCTTTACGGTATATGACGATATTCGTCAGAAACTTATTGCCCAGGGGATGCCTGCCGACCAGATCGCTTTTATCCATGAAGCCAATACCGAAGTGCGGAAAAAGGAGCTGTTCTCTAAAGTCCGTACCGGTCAGGTTCGTGTCCTCTTAGGCAGCACCGCCAAGATGGGCGCTGGCACCAATGTGCAGGACCGTCTTGTGGCACTTCATGACCTGGACTGTCCGTGGAGACCGGGAGACCTTGCCCAGCGCAAGGGCCGTATCGAGCGCCAGGGTAACCAGAATCCTCTTGTCCATGTGTACCGCTATGTGACCGAAGGAACCTTTGACGCATACCTCTGGCAGACGGTGGAGAATAAGCAAAAATTCATCAGTCAGATCATGACTTCTAAATCGCCGGTGCGTTCCTGCGATGATGTGGATGAAACCGCCCTCAGTTTTGCAGAGATCAAGGCTTTGTGTGCCGGAGACCCCCGCATCAAAGAGCGTATGGATTTGGATGTGGAGGTATCCCGCCTGAAGCTGATGAAAGCCGACCACCAGAGCAAGCAATATCGTCTGGAGGACCAGCTGCTCAAATACTTCCCGGAGGAGATTGAAAAGCACAAAGGCTTTATCAAGGGCTTTGAATCCGACCTGGAGGTTTTGGCAGCTCACCCGCACCCGGAGGACGGCTTTGCTGGTATGGAGATTCGTGGAGACCTGCTGACCGATAAGGAGAACGCCGGTGCAGCCCTTTTGGATGCCTGCAAGGAGGTCAAAACCTCCGATCCGGTGCAGATCGGCAGCTACCGGGGTTATGCCATGTCCGTGGAATTTTTCGCTTGGAAACAGGAATATACGCTCCTGCTGAAAGGACAGATGACCCACAGGGCAACCCTTGGTACAGACCCTCGCGGAAATCTTACCCGTATCGACAATGCCCTCGCTCAGATGTCCCAGCGTCTGGAGGCGGCAAAGGCACAGCTGGATAACCTCTATCAGCAGCAGGCTGCCGCAAAGGAGGAAGTCGGAAAGCCATTCCTTTATGAAGAAGAACTGAGAAGCAAAAACGCCCGTCTGGTGGAGTTGGATACCCTGCTCAACATCGACGGAAAGGGGCAGGCACACACCGAGTCTGTTGTTGCCAAAAGCACACGGACTTCGGTGCTGGATAACCTAAAACGCCCGGCGCAACCCCGCAGTACAGACAAGAAACCAAAACAGCATGAGGAGGTGCGATAACATGAATACTAACGATCTGAATACAGCCCTTTATGAAAAGATGGCTGCCGAACAGGACAAGTTCCGGGACTGGCTGAAAAGCCAGCCCCCGGAAGAAGTCTTAAACCATGCCTATGAGTACACCATCCGCGAGGACATCGTGATGGCAATAGAGGAACTGGAGTTGACCGACACCCAGGCTCAGGCACTTTTGGAATCTTCCTCTCCGTTGGCGGATGTGTACCGCTACTTTGAAAAGCTGGAGACCGGCTATATGGATGTGATCCGGGACAGCATTGAGAACCGTGCCGACGATGTGTGCAGAGCTAAAGAGGAACTGCGAACAACACCGATCTATCCCCATTCAGCTGCCTATGCGAGAGAACATGGGGAGCTGGAGCAGTACCGAGCTTCCAACAATGTAAATCGCCAATGCAAGGAGTCTATTGAAGCGGCGGTGCGGGAGCACTTCGACGGAATGTATCTCAGCCACGATGCGGCAAAGGGTGTGATCGAGACCTATGGCATGGAGCGTGTGTCCATGGTTCTGTCTAACACGATCCAGCTTCAGGACTGGGATGGGCGTTACTCCCCGACGCAACAAAGAATGGGCCAAGACCATTCCCAACGATAATCCAGGAAACCGTCCGTTGTGGTTATGCCTTAAACAGCCACCCTGCTGTGCTGGATGGTTTTATTGATCTGGTGCGTGAAGAACAGCAGCGCAGCCGTACCCAGAGAGAAAAACTGGAACCGTCCCGTCCCTCAGTACGGGATAAGCTCAAACAGGAGCTGCCCGCCCATAAGTCTGCCGCCCCGAAAAAACGGGAGCCGGAGCGATAACCATGGCAAAGCGCAAGCGGGATGTTCCGGTTTTGTTTTGGGTGTCCGCAGAAGAACTGGAACTGATCCATCAAAAGATGCAGCAATACGGGACAGAGAATTTGAGCGCTTATCTGCGGAAAATGGCGCTGGATGGTTATGTGGTCAAGCTGGAACTGCCAGAGATGAAGGAGTTGGTCTCCCTGATGCGCCGAAGCAGCAACAACTTGAACCAGCTGACCCGCAAAGTGCATGAGACCGGGCGGGTTTATGATGCTGACTTGGAGGATATATCCCAGCGGCAGGAACAACTGTGGGAGGGTGTGAAGGAAATCCTTACCCAACTCTCCAAACTTTCATAACAGGGATAGATACTCCGTTTGCGGAGGGAGGAACGGCGTTTCTTCGCCGCACCTCCCTCCGCTTTTTCTTTTTGCTGGTATCCTTGTCTTTTGCCTGTCCGTACCGGATAATATGAGTAGAATAAGAAGCGTAGCAAAGGAGTGAAAACAGATGCTGACCTTTGAAAAGGTGCTGGAGATTTTTGCGGATTACCTAACCGCAGACGAGACCATAGAAGTTTATATCAGCCGCCATGGATGTGTAAGAGTTGAATTTGACCAAGATTTTCACTATTGCTCTGGCGAGGTGTGCCATACTCCCAAGGAACTGTTCGACCTCTTAGCCGATGATTACCGGACTTATCTGGAGATTGAACTGACCAAAGGAAAACGGGAAGTGACGGAAGATGATGAGAGAGAAGCGGATGCCCTGTGCAAACGGCATCTGGAGCGTTGGAAGGAGGAACAGGAATGAAGATTTTGAAATGTCTGCTGATGATCGTAACTGCACCGGTCATTTTGGCGTTGACGCTTTTTGTCTGGCTCTGCACGGGGCTGATCTACATATCCGGTCTGGTGCTTGGTCTACTAAGCACGGTAATTGCTCTGCTTGGCGTGGCTGTGCTGATTACCTATTCCCCGCAGAATGGTGTGATTTTGCTGGTTATGGCATTTTTGATTAGCCCGATGGGGCTGCCGCTGGCTGCGATCTGGCTACTGGGAAAGGTGCAGAGTTTGAAATTTGCGATACAGGATTGGGTGTATGGGTAAATGATGTGAATATAATTTGGAATGAAAAAGAAGCAGGACAATGGGAGATGAGACCCAATGCCCTGCTTCTCTGTTTATTCGGAACGAACTGTAATATATTTTTGATTGCGACTTTTAGGTTTATCGGGAATAGTCATTTCTAATTGCCCGGATTCTAAAAGCGGATTGATATGCTTCAAAGTGAAGTTTCTTAAATCTTTGAAGCCGCAAAATACTGCAAGCTCTTTCTTGGATTTTGGTGTTGTGCAAAAAGCCAAAATCTGTTTGGATACCGTTGATAGTTCAATAACTTGGTGGGTAACTTGGTGGATAACTTGGTGGGCGTCACCCTCTAAGTTGTAGTTTACATTTTTCAAGATGACTCTGAAATCTGTCGCTGTTGAGGAAAATTCGGGCTTATATGCCTCTGTGTATCCAGGCAGCTTTTCGGTTTCACTGACGATTTTGCGTAGGCCACTTCCACGGCGTTCCATGTACTTCATGCGGTGGAACAGGTCAGCAATCACAGGGTTTCGTCGCATGGAACGGATACTGTAAATATCGTATTCCTGAATTGAGCCGCCGCCAAACATACCGCCCGGAGATGTGATTTCCACCCGATCATCAAACATATCAATATGGATTTCGCTGCCAAGTACAATATAATCACGATGGATAAGCGCATTAACAAGAGCCTCTGTCACAGCTCGTTCAGCATAATCCGGCTTGTCTACACGATACTGTGCCTCTTTGACAAAACGGACTTTGGAATTATTGCGAATAAATTCACTGCCGCTTTTCAGTAGATAAATCAGATTCCCTTCGTATTCTTTATCGTCCAATGCATCATCAAAGATAGAGCCTTTTTCCAAGCCATTCCACCGGGTACAGAACATACGGGAGTTATAAACTGTGTGCTGATCGGTCATGAGCTTTCCGGCATTGGTCAAGACCCCATTTTTGTCAGCCAAACCGAAGGAGACATAATCGGATGGCTCGAAGCGGAGACCGGTTCGTTCCAGATAGGTTGCCTCCAGGAGTGTGAAGCTGTAATCCTTTTTCACAGCTTCTGTTGTTAAGGTGTCAAAGGACTGATTGGTTCCCTTTAAGATCAGTTCATTCACAATGTAATCCGGTGCAATTACGCTTTCATTTCCAACACGGATGTATGCTTCCATTACTCCGTCTGCCTTGTAATAGTATGGGGTGCTGCGGCCAGGAGAAACCTCCAGAGCCAACAAGTTTTTACCATCTTCCTGCAATAGTTTTAAGATAAACTGAGGTAATGGTGTGATTCGTTCTTTAATTAAGCGGCTGATCGCTTCAGCATCTTTTGATCAGCGAAAACAAAAATATTTATGAGAGGAGGACCTTCTATTATGGCAACCACAAGAATCATGCCGCTTCATGTCGGCAAGGGCCGCACAGAAAGTCGGGCGATCAGTGACATCATCGACTATGTGGCCAATCCAAAGAAAACAGATAACGGCAGGCTCATTACCGGCTATGCGTGTGACAGCCGGACTGCGGATGCAGAGTTTCTTCTGGCAAAGAGGCAATACATTGCCGCTACCGGACGAGTGCGTGGCGGATCAGATGATGTGATTGCCTATCATGTGCGCCAGTCCTTCTGTCCCGGCGAGATTACCTCGGAAGAAGCGAACCGGCTGGGCGTAGAATTTGCCAAAGCGTTTTACAAAAAAGGCAATCATGCCTTTGTAGTCTGCACTCACATAGACAAGTCGCACATTCATAATCACATTATCTGGTCATCGGTCAGCTTAGAATGTGATCGGAAGTTCCGCAATTTTGGGGGCAGCACCAAGGCGGTTCGTCGGCTAAGTGCCACCATCTGTATTGAGAATGGACTGTCCATTGTAGAGAATCCGAACCTTCACGGAAAAAGCTATAACAAGTGGCTGGGAGATCAGGCAAAGCCCTCTCACCGAGAGCTACTTCGTGTGGCAATTGCCAACGCATTATCACAAAGTCCTGCTGACTTTGAAGAACTGCAGAAGCTGTTGCAAGAGTATGGTTGTGAAGTCTCAAAGCGCGGAAAATCGTATCGACTGAAGCTCTCTGGTTGGGAGAAAGCCGCCCGCATGGACAGTCTGGGCGAAGGATATGGATTGGAAGATTTGCGGGCAGTTCTCTTAGGGAAGAAAGCACATACCCCGCGAAAGAAAACAGTCACACAGGCAGAGCCGCCGAAGATCAATCTGCTGGTGGACATTCAGGCAAAATTGCAGGCTGGAAAAGGTGCTGGCTATGCTCGATGGGCTAAAGTTTTTAATCTGAAACAAATGGCGCAGACCATGAATTACCTGTCAGAGAACAATCTGCTGGAGTATGCGGTTTTGGAAGAAAAGACTACGGCTGCCACGGCACATCACAATGAACTTTCGGCGCAGATCAAAGAGGCTGAAAAGCGCATGGCAGAGATCGCTGTTCTGCGTACTCACATCGTAAATTATGCCAAGACCCGTGAGGTCTATGTGGCATACCGCAAGGCGGGTTACTCTAAGAAATTCCGGGAGGAACATGAGGAAGAAATTCTGCTCCACCAGGCTGCTAAGAATGCCTTTGATGAGATGGGCGTCAAGAAGCTGCCAAAGGTCAAAGAGTTACAGACAGAGTACGCAAAATTGCTGGAAGAAAAGAAAAAGACTTATTCCGAGTATCGGCGCTCCCGTGAAGAAATGAGGGAGCTTTTGACTGCAAAAGCGAATGTAGATCGAGTGCTGAAAATGGAGGTAGAACAGGATGTTGAAAAAGAAAAAGACCACGGCCAGCGGTAAGCTGGTCCTGGTCAAAAGCGTTCGCAGGCACTGGACATCCGGGGGATGTCCGCTTAGTGCCGACCGGAGTGGAACGGAGACCGCGTAGCCACAGAATGAAATTCTGTGTTCAAAGGGGCTTGGGGGCGCTGCCCTCAACAAGCAAGCGGAGAGGAAAATCACGGAGGGATTTTCTTCTCTGCGGGCCTGTGTGTATTAACACAGGCATTGCTTGCCTCTTTTCTCCGAAAATGAAAAGAACCAGTGAGAGAATCGTTAAATTTCACTCACTGGCTCAATTCGTTTCAAATTTTTGGACAACTCTGTCAGTTCTTTCACCGTTTCCTGGGTGTGATGCAGCAGGGTGTCACGCGTTTTTGGCGGACAGCTGGAATAAAGCATTTTCATCTGATTGACACCCTCATCCTCCAGAGAAACATCTGGATTTATAAGCGTATCTAAAGAGATATGCAGGACCTTGGCCAATGCTCTCAAAATCAAATAGGAAGGATTCATTTTTTCCCTTTTTCGATATTGGCGATTTGCTTTACAGAAACATGGCTCAGATCAGAAAGCTCCTGTTGTGTCAGGTCTTTTTTCTTTCGGGCTTCCCGCTATCGGCTGAACCGTTTATATGAAGTCATGCAGAAAAACAAGAACAGAACATTGCCAAAGACTTAAAGAACGTCTTGACCTGCAAAGAACTGATTTCCGACATTTCTCATCAGGTCAAGACCCCGATTGCGAACTTGAAAATGATTAACAGCACCCTATTTTGAAAATGAAGTCCCTGTGCAAAAGCAAAAGAGTTTCTTACAGCACAGGCCAGCCAATTTTGATAAAACTGGATTTTCTCATGCAGATGATGATTAAAACCTCTCGTCTGGAAGCAGGTGTCATTTCTCTGGAAAAGAAAAGCCAGCCGCTTTATGACACGCTTGCCGCCGCATTGGGCGGTATTCTTCTGAACGCCGAGAAAAAACAGATCAATGTTCAAGTGGACTGCCGGAGAACTTGGTCGTTTCCCATGACAGAAAATGGACAGGTGAAGCATTGTTCAATATTTTGGACAATGCGGTGAAATATACGCCGGAGGGCGGTCAAATCCGTGTTTCGGTTGAAAGTTTGGGAAATGTATGTGAAAATCGACATTGCAGATACAGGCATTGGCATTTCAGAACAGCATCAGGGAGCAATTTTCAAGCGTTTCTATCGAGAGGACATCGTACATGATGTAGATGGAATTGGTATTGGTCTATATCTGGCTCGTGAGATCGTAACCTTGCAAGGCGGTTATATCCGGGTAACATCCGAGGTTGGGAGGGGTTCAACTTTTCCGTCTTTCTGCCTCGACAATAAAATAAGTACGCTAAAAAACAAAATGTCACAGACCTATGACATTTGAGATTTAATTAAACAGAGGTATTTTGTTTCCCGTGACATTTCTGTGAGGTTTACCTTTTTATGATAGAGCCATCAAAAAGAAAGGGTGGTGTTCTATATGAACATATTACAAACGACAGATTTGAAGAAATATTACGGCACCGAACCGAACATTACAAAAGCATTGGACGGTGTGACCCTATCCATTGAGAAAGGTGAATTTGTTGCCAT
>VOFC01001168.1_pt1 | contig 40000 bp, 60 predicted proteins | sample 5384161 | NCBI WGS metagenome assembly VOFC01 (sample SAMN12384722, study PRJNA508395) | human gut metagenome | isolation source: healthy gut B | host: Homo sapiens
ATAATTGGGACCCGGCGGACGACGAAAGAATGATGATGGCGATTTACTACGCCGAACAGGTACACCCGTTCCCGCGCTACAAAAACGACCTTGCGAAATTCAAGGCGGATTGGGCGGCGCAGGCATACGACCCGGCGGCGCGTCCCTGACGTTCGCCCCGGCGGACGTGGGAGGAACTGGAAGTTCTCTGCGAGGAAGCGGCGGAGCCGGAGCCGGAACCGCCCGCCCATCCCGCTCCAAAGCGAAAAAAGCATAAGCGGCGGCGGAAGTAAGACCGGGAGCCGCTGACAAACGAAACGGAGGTAAAAGAAAATGAAACTTGCGGCATTCAATGCGACGTGTCCTTTCGAGATCGGGGACAAAATCACGGAGCGGCGGGAGATTCACCCGACGGGGCTTGCCTTTTTAACGGCCCGGTTTTCACGGAGGTAACGCACACGATCACCGACATTGTGTGCCAGCACAGCGTTAAAACCGGGGAAATCCTCTTTCTGTATGAACTGGACAACAGCGGGAAGCTGGTAGTTATCGCCGCGGCGGAAGAACGGAGGGCGAAAAAATGATTCATGCGATTTGCGACTTTTTGCGGGAAAGATTGCGACAGAACGGCGACGCTTCTTCTTACCCTCCAGCCGTTTCAGAACTTTGCAAGATACCACACGGACAACAAGCCTTTCGGGACAGAGGATAAGGCAAGAAGTTTTGTGATTTGTTCGGAGTGCGGAAAAAAAACACGGGTTGCCGAACCCGTATGAAACGTACAGCGGAATAACAGATCAAAATGCAAGCTACGAAAAGCGGCTGGACAATTACACGGATTCGGACCTGATGAACGACAGGGACGAATAACAGGGTAAAACCCCGCCGTCGAGCGGGAGAACCACAAAAGGAGGTTTAGACGACGGTGAAAACCATATCAATTATCAACCTAAAGGCGGCGTTGCAAAGACGCTGACCGCTGACAGCATGGCCCACGTCCTCGCAACGCCCACAACAAGCGGGTTTTGCTTGTGGACAACGACAAGCAGGGCAACACGTCAAAGGCGTTCGGGGTCCATTCCTACGACGACAAGAGCATTTCGGACGTGCTGACTGCCCGGCGGCTGGACCCGCGGGAGGTCATCAAGAAGACCCGGTTCGAGAATATCGACGTAATGCCTGCGAACATGACCTTGATTCGGGCGAACATGGAAGTCCTGATGGACAGCACCCGCCCCCAACAAACGCGCCTGCGGTCCGCCCTGAACACGATTGCGGCAGAAAACTTTTATGATTTCTGCATCATCGACAACGCCCCGGACATCAACATTTCAACGATAAATGCCCTTTGTCGCGTCCGACGACGTGATTATTCCCATAAAGATTGACAAGTACGCCTTTGACGGGCTGGAAGAACTGAAAAAGAACAGATCGAGGACACACGGGACGACCTGAACCCGCGCTTGCGCCTTGCCGGGTGCTTGATTACCTGCTTTATCCGCGCCGACGCAGAGAAGCAGGGCGAAGCGTGGTTGCGGTCCCGCCCGGAATACCCCTGTCTTTGACACCCGCATTCGATATTCGGATAAAGTCACCGAAAGCACCTTTTCGGAAATCCCTATCGTGGAGTACAGCCGCCGGAGCGGAACCGCAATGGACTATATCGCATTCGTTCAGGAATACTTGCGGAGGGGTAAACAATGACGGAGAAAACGGCGGTCCCGGAATACTGCCGGGACGGAAAGAAAATCCGCGCGTATCAATGCGGGATTTGTGACCGACTGGACGTTGACGACGCTTCCGACAAGCGGTTCTGCCGCGCCGGGTATTGGCCCGGTTGCGGCGACCCTGACGGTTGCCGGGAAGCATTCAAACCGATAACAGGCCGCGGGCGCATCGGCGTTCACCGCTAAAATGTCCGATTCGGACGGAAAGGGGCTATCTATGGGAAGATTTAATTTGAACCAGATTTTGAGTGACACGTCAAAGGCGGCGGCGGGCGGCGGAGTGCAAAGCCCCGCCCCTCTGAAAGCCGCTATGAGAAATTGAGCGTCTTTGACCTTGTACCGTCGGAGGACAATTTCTATTCCATGCGAGAAATCGGGGAACTGAAAGCGGCAATCGAAATCGCCGGGAAAGTTCTTCAAAACCTTGTCGTCGTTCCGCTGGGCGACGGCAAGCAAGGTCATTGCCGGGCATCGCCGCCGCCTTGCTTCTATCGAACTTGTGAACGACGGGAAGCCGGAATATGAATTCGTTCCCTGCGTCATCGAACCGACAGAGGAAGCGGCGGACGAACAGGAAATACGCGACGGGCTGGACCTGATTGTTACCAACTCGCAGAGAGAAAAGACCGCGTGGGACAAAATCGAAGAGGTTCGCTATCTGCGGGAGGTTTTGGAAAAAGCGAAGACAAAGCCCCGGTTCGTCGAACTGTTGCGCCGCATCGTCGAAAAGACGTTTGAAGACGGAGAGTTACAGACGGACGGGACCCGCGATTTTATCGCAAAGGTGCTTCATACCAGCACAACGCAGATTGGACGATATGACACCATCATTCGCCATTTGTCCCCGGAATTCACGGAGGAACTGAAAGCGGACCGCATCAACCTTTCGACCGCCTACGAATTGGCGGGCCTGCCTGCGGAGAACCAGAACGCCGCCTTTAAGGAATATCACCTGACCGGGGCAATTTCCATCAAGGCCGCGCGGGAATGGAAACGTCCTGCCCCGCCTGCACCGCCCGCAGAGGACACCGCCACACCTACGCAGGCAGAACGCCCGCAGAAAAGAGCGGGAACCCGTAGTCGAGCGGGACAAAGTGCCGGACACGCAGGCCACGCCGCCGTATAGCGCCGCTGTGGAGCGGGACACCGCAGACGGGACGCAGGACACGAAGCCGACCGAAAGCACCCAGCAGAGCGCACCACGCCGCCCACAGGCTACCAGAAGTAGCGAATGCGGGATTTGCCCGTATTGCGGGGCGAAGTTTGACGCGGCAAAAGTTATCGAATACAGCATTCGCGGCGCGGCGGAGGGAAAGCCGCACACCTGCCAACATTGCGGACAGCGGGTGAAAATCTTTTGTTCGGTTTCTTATTTCTGTTCCCCGGCGGAAGAGTGAGGGGCACAGATGGACGAATACACGACCGATTATCTGGAAGCCGCGGCGGAGGAAGCAGAGCGTTTCCGTGAAGCCGCGATGATACTTGCGGAGCGGGCGGGCGTATCAGCGGAAGAAGCCATATACCGCATTCGAGAAGCGTTGCAGGTCATACGGGACGTAATCACGTCCATTACGGACACACCGACAAACGCAGTTGAAAAAATCATCACGCAAGTTGAAGAAGCCGTAGCACAGGCAGAGCCGAAGCACAGCCGCAGGAAACAGCGGAGGGCGGGACGCGCTGATTGAACGGCGGTACATGGTCCAAATCAGACATTACGAGCGGGCGCGCCCTTTCCGCAGAGTATATAAGCCGCCTTGATAGAGAGCAGGAACAGGAGGAAACGGAGCAATGAAGCAAGAAAAGAGTTATTGCTATTCTGGATTTTTACCGGGATATAGATAAAACAGTCACCATGAACGAGCGGGTTATTCGGAACCTTGAAGATCAATACTATTCCACGTTGGGCGCGGTGAATTCCGACGGTATGCCACACGGGAAAGGCGGGGTTTCAAACCCTGTCGAACGCGTCGTGCTGAATATCCCGCAGTCCGTTTCCGACACTATCGCAAATATGCGCCGGGAAAACGAAAGGCTGACCGCGATAAAGGGCGAAATTCTTTTCGGAGTTGAACGCCCTGAACTACCGCGAAAAAGCGGTGATTTACGGCTTTTACATAGACGGGCTTCAATGGGAACGTCTTTCGCAACGCGTAAATTACAGCCCGCGGCAATGCCGGAATATCCGAAACATTGCGCTGGATAGATTGGCAAAGCGCTTTGAGCAGAACAAGCAGATTTCCCGCTATGTTTTCCCGGAAAAATAAGATTGCCACCTATTGCCCGTTTTTCCTGCTATAATTGGCATTGTGAAAAGTGAACACAACGATACGGGCGGCGCATTCCTCCACGCCGCCGGAAGCCTGAAAACGGACCATGTTTTGAACATGGCCCGTTTTTACGCACTTCCGCGGCAACGCCCAGAACGAAAAAATGAAAAACAAACGAAAGGGGGCGCGGCGGACGCATGGCAAGAGAGCGAAACCCGGAACGTGACAAAGCCCGGCGGATATGGCTTGATTCTGGCGGAACGCTGACGGCCCGACAGGTTGCGGAGCAAGTCGGCGTAAAGCCTGAACAGGTCCGCAAATGGAAAAGCCTTGATAGCTGGGCGGCGGAACTTGAAGCGCAGAAAAACCACCGCGGAAGCGCGGCGGACAACCCGGCAATAAGAACGCCGCAGGTGCGGGCGCTCCACACGGGAACCGAAACGCGGAAACCCACGGCGCATATTCAACGGTTCGCCTTGCGGACCTCCCGGACGAACAGCGCGAATACATCGAAAGTATCACGCTTGACACGGGAACGAATATGCTTTCTGAATTGCAACTTCTGATTGCAAAGGAAGCCGACCTGCAAAGCAAGATTGCAAAGATAGAGAACGGCGACCCGGACGCGCTGTATATTGACCGCGTTGTTGAAATGTGTGCGCCAAAGAGTACGGAGCGTTTGGAGCAACAGCAAGAGAAACTGGAAACCCTGCGCCGTAAGCGTGATGACCTGACGTGGGAGATTGACAGCGGCCCGGATGGTAAGCCGCCGTCAAAGGCAAAGCAAAAAGCAACTGGACGCATTACAACGCGAAATAGCCGCGCTGGAAGATACCACGGCAGACCGTCAAATGGAGTTGGAGAAATCCGGTTACAAAGTCAATATGCAAACAGTCATCAAGGCAAGCGCGTTTGATCGCGCTATGAAACTGGAAGCCGAACTGAACAAGATACACGGGCGTATCATCAAGCTACTTGATTCTATCAAGGGTTATGAGATGGAAAGCCGCCGCCTGCGCCTTGAAGAGCGCAAATATAATCTTGCGAAGCAAAACTATCAGGAGCGTTCGACGTTGACCCTGAAACGGGCGAAATCATCGACGAAGTGGACGACCCGTGCGGCGACCCGGAAATTTGAAATAGGTTCTTTCGGCGGAGCCTACGGCCTGCGGGTCCGCGACGCCCGGCGTTTTTTAGCCACGAAATTTTTTTGAACGCTTCCGGGCCGTGCCGATTTTTTTCAGTATGGGGGTGTTTTTTCGAGAAATAAGGGCTTGGGAGGGGTGAAAAACCGTGAAACTTTACGACGTGCGGGCGATTGCCCGGTTTCTGGACGTGTCAGAACGGCGCGTCCGGCAGTTGCGCGACGAAAAAGTGATAGCGGAGGTTCGCCCCGGCCTGTATGACCTGATCGACACGAACCACCGCTATATTAACTACCTCCGAAAGCGAAACCCGGAGGGCGACGAAACCATAGATTACAACACGGAGCGGGCAAAGCTGGTTCGGGCGAAGCGCAAAAACGAAAGAGTACGAATTGCAGTTGAAAGAAAAATCAGCTTCACGCGGCGGAGGACATCGAAGCCGTTATGACTGATATGCTGGTAAACTTCAAATCCCGGCTTATGGCGATTCCCTCGAAACTGGCCCCGGTCCTTTGTAAAAAGACGGACAAGGCGGAAATTTTTCGCCCTGCTGAAAGACCACATCGACGAAGCGTTGATGGAACTTTCGGACTTCAAAACAACATTCGGGGAAAGGGTGAAAGAAGATGAAAAAAAGCGACGGTTGACCTGTTCGCCCGCATTTTTTCTCTGTTCTGGCCCGCCCCCAACATGACCGTTTCACAATGGGCGGACAAATACCGCCGCTTGTCCTCTGAATCGTCGGCAGAGCCGGGGCGATGGCGCACGTCAAAGGCCCCGTATCAACGCGAAATCATGGACGCAGTTTGCGACATGAGGGTTCAGAAAGTCGTTATCATGTCCGCGGCGCAGATCGGTAAAACCGACGCGCTTATATTAGAATCCTATCGGCTACTATATGCACTACGACCCGTCACCGATTATGGTTACGCAACCGACTATTCAGATGGCGGAAACGTTCAGCAAGGACCGTCTTTCACCTATGTTGCGCGATACCCCGGTTCTGCGCGACAAGGTGAACTACAAAAGCCGGAACAGCGGCAACACCATTTTGCAGAAAATCTTCCCCGGCGGTCATGTAACGATGGTAGGCGCAAATTCGCCGTCGTCCCTTGCGTCCCGCCCTATCCGCATTTTGCTTGCGGACGAAATCGACCGATACCCGGCGACGGCGGCAACGAGGGGCGACCCTCTGTTACTGCCGGAAAGCGTCTTGCGACGTTTTGGAAAAAGAAGTCTGCGTTTCGACCCCTACCAACAGGAAACGTCCCGCATCGCTGTTGAATTTGAACACAGCACGCAGGAAGAATGGAACGTACCTTGTCCGGCCTGCGGGAGACATTCACGCCCCTACTGTGGGCGAACATCGTATTTGACCGGGACAAGCTGGACGAAATCGGCTGTACCTGCCCGGCCTGCGGCGTTGTTTCCAGCGAAACGGAGTGGAAAGAACAGTACATCAACGGAAAATTCGTTGCGGCCCACCGGAACGAAAGGTTCGGGGCTTCGAAACGCCCTTGCTTCCCTGTTCGTAGGTGGCGGGAAATCGTTGAAAAGTTCTGACCGCAAACGAAAGAAGAGAGAAGAAAAACAACATCGAACAAGCGTCCGCGAAAAATACCAAAATTGCGAAGTGCCGGAAGAAGTTCTTGTGCTGACGGCGGGCGTTGACGTTCAGGACGACCGTTTTGAAGCAGGAAGTCGTCGGCTGGGGGTGGACAAGCGGAAAGTTGGGGCATCAAGGTATCAAGTCATTTACGGCGACGGAAGCCAAAGCCCGTATGGGACGAACTGGACCGCTTTCTTTCTGAACGTTCACAACGGCAGACGGAAGACAATTCCGAAAATCATTGCGCGCGCGTCGATTCCGGCGGACACTTCACGACGTACAGGTTTACCGTTTCTGCAAGGGAGCGGACAGCCCGCCACGTGTTTGTGAAATCAAAGGGCAAGGGCGGCGCGCGGGAAGTCCCGTACTTCAACCGACCGTCAACGGCAAACAACATCAAAACCCCGCTTTTTACCGTGGGCGTTGATACAGGCAAGGCGCTTTTATATCAGCGTTTGGCGGTGCAGGAAGAGGGGCCGAATGCCACTTCTTCCCGCGGGAGAAAGACCGGGGATATACGCGAATACTTCAGGGCCTAACCGCCGAAAAAATGGTTATCAACTACAAGCCCAGGGCAAGCACAACCGTGGACCCTGAAAAGACGGCGGCTACAAACGAAACGAGCCGTTGGACATTCGGACCAGTGCGACCGTCGCGCTGGCGACCGTCGCCGGAGCAGACATCATCGCACCCCGCCCGCGGCGGCGGCAATGTGTGGCGTTCTACGGACGAACGGAGGAATTGTAAATGGCTACATCACAGAAAGCGCGGCTTGAAATCGCGCGAAACACTTGAAGCGTGGCTTGCCGCCGGCAAAGCTATACCATTGTCTTCGCGGAGTTTCCGACGAACGCGCCGCTTTCAGAAAATCGGCGAACGCATCAAGTATTGGACGAATGAGGTTCCGGCTGGAAACATCGAAGCCGCGGCACGGAAAGAAACCGCGTGTTCCGGGTAGTGCCCGGGACCTGTGAGAAAGGACGGTGAAGCGGTTTGAACGCATTAGACCGGTGATTGCCGCCGTGTCCCCTGCAAACGGCGGTAAAACGCCGCCGCCCGCCGGAAGCTGGATATTCTGGATAGCGGGTATGGAAACACGGCGCATCACACACGAAGAAATCGCTTGCGGGCTGGCTTTGTATGGCGGCGGGTCCGCAAAGCGAAGATATTCAGGACAATTTGTCGACCCTGTCGCGACCTCTATGGGCGTTCCGTTGGCGACGGTGCTGAAAACCCGCCGAACAAACGTCATCGGGTCCGGCCTGCACAGCTGAAAGTCAAATCGACTATGAAGCGTTGGGAATGGACGAAGAAGCCGCCCGCGACCTTGAACGCAAAATCGAGCGGGAATTTTCACTGTGGGCCGATTCGACCGCCTGCGACCTTGAACGGCTTGACAATTTCTACGAACTGCAACAACTCGCGTTTCTGAACTGGCTTATGGCGAGCGGTGACGTTATCGCAACATTGCCCGTGACAAAGCGGGCAAAAATATGCCTGCCACGACCTGCGAATTTGTCTGATCGAAGCGGACAGGTTGAGCAATCGAACGGATTGTTGACCCGCATATCATCGGCGACGTTGAAACCAACGACGCGGGCGAAGTCGTGGCCTCACCATATCAGCAAGCACCACCCTCTTTCGTATGACATGACGGAAAACCGGGTGGACGCGCGTTGAAGCGTGGGGCGCAAAGACCGGGCGGCGAAATGTGCTTCACATTATGAACCGGGAGCGCATCGGACAGCGCCGCGGCGTGCCGTTTCTTGCCCCGGTCATTGAAGCGCTGAAACAGCTTGGGCGATATACAGACGCGGAACTTGTCGCCGCCGTGGTTTCTGGTATGTTCACGGTGTTTATCGAAAAAGAATCCGCGTCCAGCGACGGCGGGTTCGGTGAAATCATTCCAGAGGACGCACAAGTAGACGCAGGCGACGACAGCACGATTGAACTTGCCCCGGCGCAATCGTGGATTTGAACGAGGGCGAAAAAGCACACGACATGAACCCGGCAGACCGAACACGGCTTTTGACGGGTTCGTTGTGGCTATCTGCCGTCAGATTGGCGCGGCCCTTGAAATACCCTATGAACTGTTGGTAAAGAACTTCAACGCGTCTTACAGCGCGTCCGCGGGGCTTCTGGAAGCGTGGAAAATGTTTCGTATGTATCGGACATGGCTTGCAAATGATTTTTGCCAACCCGTCTATGAAGAATGGTTCGCCGAAGCCGTGGCAAAGGGCCGCATTCCCGCGCCCGGCTTTTTCTCTGACCCGCTGATACGCAAGGCGTATACGGGCGCAAGTGGAACGGCCCGGCGCAGGGCCTTTTGAACCCGGTACAGGAAGTCACCGCGGCGGAAAAGCGCGTGCAGAATGGTTTCTCCACCCGCGACCGCGAAGCTATGGAAATGAACGGTTCGGACTTCTACCGAAATGCCGCGCAGTTGAAGCGCGAAGAAAAAAAATGTTAAGGGAGGTAAAAGAAAATGGAGAAAACGGCAACGCCGCAGGCAAAACCGAAGAATAAACACTTTTGGAACTTCCAACCAGCAAGCGGGGACAATCCCCGGAACTCATTCTTTACGGCGACATCGCTTCTGAAACATGGTGGGGCGATGAAGTGACCCCGCGGCAGTTCACGGAGGAACTGGACGCGCTGGGCGCTGTGCCTGAAATCGTGGTACGCATCAACAGCGGCGGCGGTGACGTGTTCGCCGCAAATGCCATTTACACCCGCCTGAAAGACAACGCGGCGAAAATCACCGTGAAAATCGACGGTTGGGCCGCGTCTGCGGCGACGATTATTGCAATGGCGGGTGACAGCATCGAAATTCCCGGAAACGGGCGTTTTTATGGTGCATGACCCGGCGTTGGGGCTGTTGGGCTACTTCAACGAAGCGGAACTTGCGAAAATGACCGATGAATTAAAGGTCATCAAGCAGTCTATCGTGAACGCCTATACCCTGAAAAAACGGGAAAGGACGCGGCGGACGTTGCCGCAATCATGGCGGCTGAAACGTGGTACGACGGCAAACAGGCCGTTGACGCGGGTTTCTGCGACAAACTTATGTTTGAGGACGCGGAAACGACCGTGGAAAATGCGGCGAAAGTCGTTGTGAACAGCGTTTCCCTCGACCTGACGCGCTTTCCGAATATGCCTGTATCGTTGTTAAACCGCATGACGGCCCGCACGCCCGGCGGTTTTCAAATAACACCAACCACAAAAAAACCGAAAAGGAGCGAAACACAATGGACGGAATCGAAAAAATCACTACGGTTGACGGCCTGAAAGCGGCTTTCCCCGACCTGACGCGTCAGATCGAGGACGCGGCGACCACCGCGGAGCGCAAGCGCATTCAGGACATTGAAGACGTGGCGCTTGCGGGCTATGAGAGCATCGTAAACGACGCGAAGTTCAACAACCCCATTGCGGCGGGCGACGTGGCAAAGGCTATCGTTGCCGCGCAGAAGAAGCAGGGGCGGAACTTACATCAAGAACCGCGACGACGACGCGCAGAAGAGCGGTGCGGGCGACGTTGGAGCGGGCGCACATGAGGGCGCAGGCGATGACGGCGGCGACAATGACGTTGACAAGGCCATTGACAAGCTGTTCCCCGCGACGAAGTAAAGGAGGAAACACCATGTACGAAATCCAGAAAGACCAGAGCGTACCGTGAAGTTTTTCGCCGGAGAATACCCCGTCGTTACGGCGGTCAAGGCTGTTGCCACCGGAAAGAGCGTCAAGCAGTACGAACCCGTCAAGCTGACGGACAGCGGCATTGAACCCGTTGTAAAAGTCGCCGCAAGCGAAGCCGTGAGCGGCACAAGCACCCCGGCGAAGTCCGGAGAGTATGAGAACACCACGGCGGGCATTTACGGCATCGCCGCAACCGCCGCAGAAGCCACGGAAGAAGTCGTCGTCTACCTGACGGGCGAATTTTTTCGCGGACGCTATCACCTTGCCGGAGGGCGTGACCGCCGATACGCTGGCAAAGGCGTTCCGCAATATCGGAATCTTTTTTGAAGTAAAGGAGCAAAGAGAAATGGCTATCGAAACAACTATTTACACCCCGCGCACGCTGGGTAAGCTGATTACCAGAATGCCACCCGTGCATACTTTTTTCCGCGATACCCTGTTCAAGAACCGCCGCACTTTCCCCACGAAGAGCGTTGACGTTGACTTCAAGAAAGGAAGCCGCGCCCTCGCACCGTTCGTTCACCCGAAAGTAGGCGGCAAGGTGGTTCCGAACAGCGGCTACCAGACGAAGACTTACACCCCCGTTCTGCTGGCCCCTGACAAAATCACCACCGTTGACGACCTGCTGAACCGTTCTGCGGGTGAAAACCCGTACAGCGGCAGAACCCCGCGGAGCGTGCCGTTGAGAAGCTGGCGGACGACCTGCGCGAACTGAACGAAATGATCGTGCGCCGCGAAGAGTGGATGGCGGCTACCGCCATTTTCACCGGGCAGATTCCAATTATCGGTGAGGGCCTGAACGAAGTTATCGACTTTGACTTCACCAACAAGGAAACTATCGTCAGTGCCGAAAAGAAGTGGGGCGCTGATACTTCCGACCCGCTGGGCGATTTGGAGCGCTGGCGCGAAGCCGTCCAGAAAGAGGGCTTTGTGAACTGCAATATCTGCATCATGGCAAAGGACGTTGCGAACGCTTTTGTGAACAACGCAAAGGTCAAGTCCGTTTTGGACGTTCGCGCCTATGATTTGGCAGTCATCAAGCCCCGCGAACTGCCGAACGGCCTTACCTACATCGGCACTATTCACAAGCTGGGCCTTGACATCTACCAGTATAACGAGTGGTATCTGGACAACTGGACCAACCCCAACGCACCGACGCAGAAGCCGCTTGTTCCCGACGGCACGCTTGCCCTGCTGTCTACCGAAGCGGAGTATTCCATCTACTACGGCGCAATCACCATGATTCCCGAAGAGGGTAAGACGTTTGTTACCGTGGAGGGCGACCGCGTGCCGCAGACGTGGGTTGAGCGTCGCCCGGACCGCCGCTTCCTGCAAGTCAACAGTAAGCCGCTGACCGTTCCCCATGAGGTCAATAGCTGGTACGTTGCAAAGGTCCTGTAATGAACTTCAAAGCGCAGGTTGAACGGGACCTTACAGCGGTATTCCATAACGCCCACGAACACGCCGACGTTATGGAATTCTGGATTGACGGGGTGCGCTACAAAGGCCCCGTCATCATTGATGACGGCGGCGCACAGGGATAGGAAAAAGGCCGTCTACGGACCATGTAGACGGCTTGGTTCTTGTTGACCTAGTTGTATATGTCCCTCTATCCCTGTTGAAGACCATTCCGCAAAAAGGGCCTGAACATGGAAATCGGCGACCACATTTACCAAATCACAAAGGTTCACCCGGAAGCCGGGGAAATCGTTCTTTATTTGGAGATGCTGACCGAATGATTACTATTACAGCCGAACAGATCGAGCGGGTCAACCTGATTTTATCGGGTGTTCCCGGCGGCATAGAAAAGGCGCTGTCAAGCACTATCCGCCGGGCGAACAACACTGTTCGTTCTGAAACCCTAAAGGGCATCACGACCGTTTATGCAACCACGCGGCAGAACGTCCGGGCAGAAACGACAATCAAGGTCCGCACACAGTCCAGCGACGGCGGAATTGTTGGAACTGTTCTGTTTGCGGGCCACAAGATACCTCTATACCGCTTCAACGTATCGCCGACAATTCCTATCCAACGGGCTACCGTGTCGGCGGCGGTGCTTGCCGGAAACGGGCGCACGCCGTTTCAAGACGCGTTCATTGCGAGAATGCAAAGCGGACATACAGGTATGTTCGAGCGCGACGGTTCAAAGCGCCTGCCTATCAGCGAGTTCATGGGGCCGTCTACGGCACAGATGGCGGGAAACAGTATCGTTCTTGCCGACGTGGAGGAAAAGGCACAAGAGGTCATCAACAAGCGCGTTGAACACGAAATCACCCGCATTCTGAACGGGTACGGAGGTTGAACGCATGACACCTTTACAACTGCTTGACGCGTTGGAAGCGTTTGTGAAGCAAGAAACAAAAGACATTCTTTTACCCGTCCGGGTGGACCGCAAGAGCGGAGAGAACAAGGAACGCGCGGCGGAGGTCTACAAAATGCGCCTGCCGAACAAAAACCGCGCAAACGGAGCGGGTCCCCTACCTGCTGTTGCAGTACATCAAAAGCACCGACACGCAGGAACAGGGACAGGACCCGGAAAGCGAATGCATCGTGCGTATCGTCGCCGCCACCTATTCGGAGGACGAAAGCGAGGGCGCAATGTGCGTCTTGAACCTGCTGACGCGAATTCGTGTCGCCCTGCTGAAAGATGGCGTTGTCGGCGGGCAGTTCGTCTTGAAATCTCCACTTGAAATGATTGTGTACCCGGACAGCACAGCCCCTTACTATTTGGGCGAAATGATGACGAAATGGACCATGCCGATTATCGAAAGTGAGGTTCAACAGATATGGCAGTAGAATTCAAGTCCAGCATGAGCAAAACGAACTGCTGGAAATTGCCGTGGAACACGGCATCGAAGCCGACGACAGCATGAAGAAAAACGACATTCTAAAAACTGCTGGAACAGGCACGCGCCGCAGAGGGCGCACAGGAGCCGCAAGACGGCGCAGAAACGCCCCCGGAGTGGTAACGACCCGGCGGAGGGCGACGAAGCGACACAGGAGCCGCAGGACGGCGCAGAAACGCCCCGGAGTGGTAACGACCCGGCGGCGGGCGACGAAGCGACACAGGAGCCGCAGGACGGCGAGGAAAGCACTACCGGGGACAGCGACACAGAGCCGCCCGCAGAGGACGCGCAGGAAGCCGCCCCGGAGGGCTACGGCCTGTTCGTGTATGCCGGTCCCTCCCTCCCGCACGGACGCTTGAAAGAACACGCCGTATTCAACGGTACGTTCGAGGACGTGAAAGCCTACCTTGCGGACGTGCTGGAAGACTACCCGCAGGCGGAACGTCTGATCGTTCCCGTGGAGCGGCTTTCCGCGTTTGCCGCAAAGGTCAAGACCCCCGGCAATATCGCACACAAGTATTACAACGACATTGTTTCGACAATGCGAGGAAACAAGGAGGTATAAACGATGGCAAACTATTTTCACGGCGTTTCGACGCGTCAGAACGACACGTCGATTTCTACCCCTGTAACCGCCGATTCTGGTATTGCGTTCGTCGTCGGCGCGGCCCCCGGTCATACCGTGGGCGGCGCACCGAACGACCCTATCATATGTCAGTCTTACGCGGAAGCCGTCGCCGCTTTGGGGGTATAGCGACGATTGGGAGAAGTACCCCATTTGCGAAGCTATCTATTCGCAGTTCAAGCTGTACGGCGTGGCCCCTGTGGTGTTCGTGAACGTGCTTGACCCTGCGAAGCACAAGAAGAGCGTCGCAGAACAGAACTACCCCGTCGCAGACGGAAAAGTTCTGCTTCCCTCGAAGCCTTGAAAAACACGGTCAAGGTGACAAGCTACACCGCCGGGACCGACTATGAACTTTTCTATGAGGGCGAAAACCTGATTCTTGAAGTTCTGGACGGCGGCAGTATTCCCGCTGAAACGGGAGAACTGACAATCACGTTCGACGCGGTGGACCCCTCCAAAATCAACGAAAACGACATTATCGGCGGTTTCGATACCAGCACGAAGAAGTATTCCGGTCTTGAACTGATCGACAAGGTTTTTTCCGAAATACGGCATCGTCCCCGACCTTATCGTTGCCCCCGGCTGGTCCGACAAATCCAACGTCGCGGCGGTTATGACCGCAAAGGCGGATGCAATCAACACCGTGTTCACGGGTGCAAAAGCCCTGATCGACGCGGACACCAACACCGTTCGCCACTATGCGGACGGTCCCTGCATGGAAGAAAGCACAGAACATGAACAGCAAGGCGGAAATTCTCTGCTGGCCTATGTTCGGGCTGGGCGACCGTGCGTTTCATGCGTCCGTCCACGCCGCGGGCCTGATGGGAAAGACCGATTCGGACAACGGCGGTTGCCCGGCGGAAAGCCCGTCGAACAAGTCCTTGCAGATCGACCGCGCTATCCTTGCGGACGGAACGACTGTGCTTCTCGATCTCGCGCAGGCAAACTACCTGAACAGTAACGGTATCGTTACGGCGCTGAACTTCATTGGAAGCTATGTGCTGTGGGGCGATGAAACCGCCTGTTTCCCCGCCGATACGGACGTGAAGAACTACTTCATTTCCGTTTCCCGTATGTTCGGTTGGGTTGCCCGTTCTGTCATTCTTACTTATTGGAGCAAGATCGACAAGAAAAATGACGCGCCGCCTTATCGACAGCATTGTTGATTCCGTAAAACATTTGGCTGAACGGCCTTGTTTCGGAAGAAAAAGCTGTTGGGCGCACGCGTGGAGTTTCTGGACGAAGAGAACAGCACGACCGCGCTTTTATGGCGGGCAAGGCTGTTTTCCATATCTACATGACCCCCGCAAGCCCCATGAGGGAATGCGAATTCGTCCTTGAATACGACGCGGACTATGTGACCGCGGCGCTGTCGGCGTAAGGAGGTAAAGAACAATGAAAATTGAAAACGGCGTAACCAACTTTGCCGTATATGAGGACGCGACCGAATATTACGGCATGGCAGAAGTCACACTTCCTGAAATCACGCAGATTTCGGAAGAGGTCAAGGGAGCGGGCATCGCAGGTACGTTCGACGGAACGTTTGTCGGACACCTTGAAGCTATGTCCCTGACCCTGAATTTCCGTTCCGTCACTACGGACGCTATCAAGCTGGCAGAGCCGCGCAAGCACCAGCTTGATTTGCGGGCGGCCCAGCAGTCTTGGGATAACAGCACGGGCCGCTATGTCCAGCAGGCCGTGAAGCACGTCCTTGTCGTCAATCCAAAAAGTTTGCCCCCGGCAAGCTGGCCCCGGCATCTTCCGCGGAAGCGTCCGGCGAATATCCCGTGACCTACTACGCAACGTACATCGACGGTAAAAAGGTTCTGGAAATCGACATTCTGAACTTTATCTATTACGTCAACGGCGTTGATTACCTCGAAGACGTGAGAAAGGCACTTGGCAAGTAAAACCCGGCGGGGCCTCCCGCTGGGTTTTATTATGCCCTTTTCTGTATCTGAAAATATGAATTTCTAAATCGGAGGAATTGACAATGAGTGAGAACATCAAAAAAACACCGCCACAGAGAGCGCACAGAACGCCGCAGGCGCGGCGGAAGCTGTCACCCATGATATGACCGCGGAAGCCGTAAACGAACCCGTACAGGCAGACGCAGGCGTTTATACGCACACGTTCAAGAAGCCTTTCGAGTACGCAGGCGAAACCTATACGACCCTGACGTTCGATTTCGAGAAAATGACGGGCCGCGACATGGTTTCTATCGAAACCGAAATGCAGATGAACAATGAATACTGCCTTGCGCCGGAAGTGTCCCGGAGTTTTCAGGCGAAAATGGCGGCAAAGGCCGCGGGCATTGGTAGCGACGTTCTCGACGCTATGCCTATCAAGGACTTTAACCGCATCACCAACGCGGCAAGGAGTTTTTTAATCGACACGGGCTATTAAAAAGCCCGGCGAAGTGGTGGCGGCGGGAGTGCTTCAAGCTGGCGCAGGCAACGTATACACCCGTCCCGTTCTGGCTTGATATGAACATGACGGAAATTACGGCGTGGATTGAGGACATAAACGCCGCCACAAGAGAAAATCGGAGCGAATAAAAGCGGGACCGTTTAAGCGGCCCCGCACGTTGGGTTGGTTTTATACAGTGGCATCAAGCATCGAATAGAATTCTTCTTCCGAAATAATTTGAACAGGCTTGCCCTTTTCTGCAATTCTGCGGCTTTCTGTACCTTACGGGAAGCAATACCGCCGTTCATTTCGGACCATTCCTGACTTCCCAAAACAAGATAATTCATCGTGTTTACGGGACTGTCCGACGTTAGACCGCCACGCTTGCGAATCTCGAAAAGTGCTTCCGCCCGTTCCATTCGGGACAAGTCGCCCGTAATAACAAACATTTTGTTGCGGAGCGGGCTTTTTTGAAGTGCCTGCAATCTTGCGGCGACACCATCGGGCAACGGGGCAAGTTTCTTTGCACGCTTATATGCGGCAAAAGCACAGCGCCCGGAGCCAATACTCCAAAAGAAGTCCCAACGTCAAGAACACGTCCGATTCGGACAAAACGGTTTCGCTAAAAGCGTTTGCAAGTGCGGCGATTTCGATTTCAAGTTGTCCGTCGCTGGAATTGGCGTTGAACATGGACGAAAAGGTGTTGGCGGGCTTACATATTCCAGTCCCCGGAACCTCTTCTTTCCAGTAAGAAACATCGTTGAACATTACATAACCTCCATTCATTTTTGTGTTAATGTTCAGAGAAATTCTTATCTTTAACACACCATCAATTAAAGTATAAAAAATGCGAAAAGTCAAGGGAGGGAGGTAATGCGGCATGGCTGGACGAAAAGAATATGAACTGCTTTTCAAACTGCAAGCGGCTTTGGGCGGCAACTTCAACACGGTTTTTCAAAGCGCGTTGAACACCACAGAAGCAAATGCAGAACAGCCTAACGAAGCTAAATTCCATCACCGGGAAAATCGACGCTTACAAAAACAGGAAGCCGCCCTTGAATCGAACCGTCAAAAGCTGGAACGCCTGACCGCAGAGCATGACAAACTCCAACGGGAAATGAGCGAAACCGCCGCCCCGTCGGAAGAACTGCGGCAGAAGATGGCGAAGAATGAAAAGCAGATCGCCGCGACAACTGCGAAAATCGAAGCGCAGGAACAGCGGTTGCAGACGCTTGGTTCTGAACTGTCCGACGTGGGCGTGAACACGGCGAATTTGAGCGCGGAGAATGAACGGCTTGCAAAAACCTATGACAAGGTAAAGAAAAGTCAAGAGGAAATCGCAAAGGTCAATACCGCGTTAGAGCAGAACAATACTTCTATCAGCAACACCAAAACACAGCTTGCCGGGGTGATAGGAACCGCGGCGGCGTTGGGTGCGGCGATTTACGCCGGACCTGTTAAAAAGTCGCGCGAACTTGAAGCACAAATGTCCACCGTGAAAGCAATTTCAAACGCAACAACGGAGGACATGACACGCCTAACCGATATGGCTAAACACATGGGCGCGACAACGCAGTTCACCGCAGTTGAAGCCGGAAAAGCCCTTGAATATATGGCTATGGCGGGTTGGAAGACCGACCAAATGTTGGGCGGCTTGCCCGGCATTATGAACCTTGCCGCCGCGTCCGGCGAAGACTTGGGGCAGGTTTCCGACATTGTAACGGACGCACTGACAGCGTTCAACATGACGGCGGACCAGTCCGGGCGCTTTGCGGACGTACTCGCGCAGGCATCCTCCAATGCTAACACCAACGTTTCCATGATGGGCGCGACGTTCCAGAAAGTAGCGCCCGTGGCGGGCGCGTTGGGCTACTCTGTGGAAGATATGTCACTTGGAATCGGCTTGATGGCGAATGCGTCCATCAAGGCGGAAGTCGCAGGCACAAGCCTAAAGACGGCCCTTGCGAACATGGCAAAGCCCACAAAGCAAATGCAAGCCTACATGGACAAGTACGGAATCAGCCTGACGAATGCAGACGGAAGCATGAAGACGTTCCGCGAGGTCATCGACAATCTGCGGTCCAGTTTGGGCGGGCTTTCCGAATCCGAACAGGTGGCGGCGGCTACCGCCATTTTCGGCAAAAGAGTCTTTCGCGGGTATGCTTGCTATCGTAAACGCAAGCGACGCTGATTTCAAAAAGTGTCCGATGCGGTCAACAACGCCGCAGGCGCGGCGGAGCGCATGGCGGCAATCAAAGCTGGATAATTTGGAGGGCGACGTAACACTATTAAAGTCTGCGACAGACGGATTGCAAACGGCTATCGGTGACGCACTACTCCCGACGTTTCGCGCTGGAACACAACAACTTACAAAGTTTGTTTCAAACTTGACGGAATTTATCAACGCAAACCCGGAACTTGTGCGGACCATCGTAAAGGTGACGGCGGGGCTGTTGGCATTCAAGGCCGCGGCCCTGACTGCAAAGTTGGGCTTTCTTGAACTAAAAGGCGGCGTGCTGACTATTCAAAAAAAGGTCATGGCGCTTTTCAAAGGGAAAGACAGCGCTTGCGGGCGTGGAAGCCGTCGGGTTCGCAGGAAAGGTCAAGGGCGTTGCAAAGAGCGTGACCGGGTATTTCGGCGGCATTGGGTCCGCGGCGGGCGGTGTAGGCCGTGCGTTCGGGCAAATGTTCAGCGGAACAAAAATCGGCGGCGCGTTCTCCAAAATCGGCGGCGCGGCGGGCGGCGTATTCTCGAAGCTGTTTTCGGGAATGGGCGGCGTTGCGACGCGGGCATTCACGGGCGTTGCCGGGACAATCACCAACATATTAGGCAAGGCCGGGACCGCTGTTGCGGCGGGTCCGCTGGGTAAAATCGGTTCCGTTATCGGAAAGGGTTTCGGGAAAATAGGAACCCTGATTGCCCCGCTTCAAAAGCTGGGCGGCGCTATATTGGGGCCGTTCAGCGGCATTCTTGGCAAGGTGCTTCCCGTGGTGGGTGTTATTTCGCTGATCGTTGCCGTGGTCCAAATCCTACGGGACAATCTGGACAAGGTGCGCGAAGTCGTCGAACGAGTATTTGGCAAAGCCGGGCTTGATGTGTTCAACGGAATTGTTGACGCAATAACCAACATCGGCGATACGATACGCAACATCTTCACGGACGGCAATTTGGGCGGCGCACGGCAATTCCTGATAAACCTGTTCGGAGAGGAAGCAACGGGCGTTATCGACGGGGCCATTACGATTTTACAAACCGTCTGGAATATCCTTTCCGGGTTCATCGAGTTTGTGAACACATATGTTCGCCCCATTGTGGAGCAAATCTTTTTCTTTCATCGTCGGGACCGTGCTTCCGCAGATCGCGCAGGCGTTCGCGGAGTGGGCACCGACTATCGCTTCTATCCTGCAAGGACTTGCGGACGTGGTTTCCACCATTGCAACGGCAATCATGGCAGTTATTCAATTCCTTATGCCGACGATACAAAGCATCATCGGCGTTGCACTTGAAACCATCAAGGGCGTTGTATCTGGTGCGCTGACCGCGATAAAGGGCCTTGTAGACGTTTTTCGCAGGCATCTTCACGGGAGATTGGACCCGTGTTTGGGAGGGCGTGAAAAGCATATTCAGCGGCGTTTGGAATTCCCTAAAGAGCATTGCAAGCGGCGTACTGAACGGCATTATCAGCCTTGTAAACGGCGTGATTTCCGGCTTGAACAAGCTGAAAATCCCTAATTGGGTCCCCGGCATCGGCGGAAAGGGCATCAACATTCCGTTGATACCGCAGTTTGCAACAGGTACAGACAGCACGCCGGACACGTTCATAGCTGGTGAGCAGGGCGCGGAACTTATCACCAACGCAAAGAACCGAAGCGTATTCACCGCGGCGCAGACGGGAAGCATCTTCCGCAATCTTGCGGACACGGTGAACGCTATTCGCACCGCAGGGGCCGCGCCGTATCAACTGGCCTACGCGGGGGAGCGCCCAGCGTTGCCGCACCGACCCTGAACGCAGGCGGCGGCAGAACGTCCGTCGTCATTCACAGCGCACCCGTGTTCCACGTCGGCAACGACGCGCAGGCACAGGACATTGAAGAAATGCTACGCCGCCACGACGAAGAGTTGTTGGACGAAATCGACGAGCGGGAGCGGCAAAGACAGGACGACGAAAGGCGGCGGAACTATGACTAAATACACCACCATAGCCGGGGATATGTGGGACGGCATCGCCTATAAGACGTTGGGCGACGAAGCCTACACAGACCGGCTTATGAAGCTGAACCCGCAGTACCGCCGCACTTTCGTTTTTCCCGCTGGAATCACGCTGACAGTCCCGGAGCCGGAAACGCGGGTTTCCTCTGACCTGCCGCCGTGGAAGCGAGGGACTGCTGAATGAATGCACGAAGAACCGTTGTCCGCCTGACCTTTGCAGGGGTGGACATTTCAGCCGACATAAACAAGCATCTTCTTTCGCTGACCTACACGGACAACGAAGAGGATAAAACGGACGACCTGCAATTATCGCTTGATGACCGCGAGGGCGTGTGGCTGGGAAACTGGCTGAACACGCCCGGCGCGTCAAAGGGCGCGGAAATCTCCGCTGTCATCGTTCAAAAGAATTGGGAATCCAACGGGAAAGACCGTGTACTTGACTGCGGCGTTTTTGAAATCGACACCGTGGATGGGAGCGGCCCGCCCGCAAAAGCGACCATCAAGGCCGGGTCCATTCCCTACAAGTCAACCGTGCGGACGCAGAAGAAAACGAAAGCATGGGAGAACTACACACTTTCCGGCATCGCAAAGGAAATCGCGGGCAAAAACGGGCTTACCTGTATGTTTGAATCCGCTTTCGACCATCTGTATACCCGGAAAGAGCAGATACAGGAATCGGACATCACTTTTCTTCAACGGCTTTGCAAGGCCGCGGGAATCAGCCTGAAAGTTACCGCAAAATCATCGTTCTTTTCGACGCGGCGGCTTATGAGCAGAAAGACGCGGTGCGCGTCATCAAGCGCGGGACGGCGGACGTTAGTTCGTGGTCCCTTTCAACCAGCTTGCACGACGCGTCATATAGCAAGTGCCACGTTTCCTATACCGACCCAACGACGGGAAAGACCATCGAATACACCTACACCCCGCGAAACGCGGATAAGGACGGTCAAGTTCTGGAAGTGAACGAAAAGGTTTCTACCAGAGAGGAAGCCCGGCAACTGGCAATGAAGCGCCTGCGGCAGAAGAACAAGGGCGAATTCAAGGCATCGTTCAAGCTGACCGGGGACGCGCGACTTGTGGCGGGCATCACGGTTCAGGTATCGGGATACGGCGCGTTCGACGGGAAATACATCATCGAAACGGCGACGCATTCCGTGTCAAAGAGCGGCTATAAAACCGATTTGACGCTACGCCGGGTATTGAGGGGTATTGATGGCCGATCTATCAGTTTTGAAAAATATCGTGAGGACGGGACGGGTTTCATCGGTCAACGCCGGGAACCGCACCGCCCGCGTCACGTTCGAGGACAAGGGGCAATCGCCGCTTGTGTCGGGAGAACTAAAGGTCATCAAGAACCCGCCGTTCATTCCGGCAAAGGGAGCGGCACAGAGGACGGAAAGCGAAAGCGGCGGAAGCGGTGAAGCCGCCTTTGCCACCCATTCGCACGCCGTCAAAATAGCCCCGTGGTTGCCGTCGCCGGGCGACTATGTTTTATGCCTGTATATCCCGACGGACGACGGCGACGGGTTCGTGATTGGGGATATAAACAATGGCGCTTATCGGGAATTGGGGTGACTTCACGTTCTACGTTTCCGCGGACCAAATCAAGACGTTCGACAGTCTGAAATGGGACAGCGCGGCGAAGTATTCCACCCACGACCGACACTTACGGGAACCCCTGTTAGAGTACACCGGGACGGACGTTGAAACGATAACGTTCACCATGTTCTTTTTCCGTGTTCTTGGGGGTAAACCCTATCAAAGAAATTGCAAGCCTGCTTCAAGCTATGCGGCGGGGCGAAGTAAACCGACTTGTCATCGGGCCGAAAGCCTACGGAACGAACAAATGGGTCATTACGAAGCTGTCAAATTCCTTGAAGCGGTTCGACCGATGGGGCAACCTGCTTGTCGCGTCGGTGAATGTTACGATGCAGTCTTACGCAGTCAGATAAGGAGGGCGGAAATGGCATATATCGTGAAAGCCTTTACGCCCGGCAACTCAACCTTGCGCCGGAAACGCTGGAAGAGGAAGTTTTGCAGAACGTCGCTATCATCGTGTCAACGCCGAAATTCTCTGTCCCACTCGATGGGGGGGCTTGGGTTGGCGCAACGGTTCATCGACAAGCCGATACAGGTTGCACAATCTATCTTGATTTCGGAGGTTCTGGACGCGGTAGAAGAGTATGAACCGCGGGCAGAGGTAACAAACGTCACGTTTGAAGCGGGCGAAACGCCGGGCCTGCTGGTCCCCGTATTGGAGGTGAATATCGTTGACAACGAAGAGTAGAACATACCCCGACATTTCCTACGTCGAAACCGACACGGAAACCATCGTGAACACGCTGATACAGGGGTACGAAAAATCGCCGGGCGCACGCTGTACCCGGCGGACCCGGCACGACTGTTCATTCTGTGGGTTGCCGATATTATCGTTCAAGAGCGGGTGAACATCGACTTTTCCGCGAAACAGAATATCCCGCGGTATGCAGAGGGCGAATATCTGGATTCCCTCGCGGAACTGTTCAAGGGCGCGGAGCGGTTGGAGCCTGAAAAGGCCCGAACGACCCTGCAATATACGCTTTCTATCCCGCTGGAAGTGGCAACGACCATTCCGGCAGGCACGCGGGCCACGCCTGACGGTGAAATCGTGTTCGCTACGCTGGAGGACCTGACAATTCCGGCGGGACAGCGGACCGGGAGCGTGGAAGCGGAGTGCCAAATAGAGGGCGCAAACGGAAATGGATTTGTCCCCGGACAAATCAACCAGCCGATAGACGTTTTCCCCTACTACGAAAGCGTCGAGAACATCACGGAGAGCGCAGGGGGCGCAGGCAGGGAAAGCGACGCGGCATTCTATGAGCGTATGCGCGAGAGTGTGGAAACCTATTCCACGGCGGGACCGCTGGGCGGGTATGAGTATTTCGCAAAATCCGCGTCGGCGCTGATCGCAGACGTGAAAGCAACGTCCCCGGAGCCGGGAGAAGTAGACGTGCGCGTTCTGCTGACGGGCGGCGAACTGCCGGGGGAAGAAATCTTGAAAGAGGTTTTGGACATTTTGAACGCCGACACGGTGCGCCCGCTGACGGACCATGTGACCGTCGCCGCGCCGCAGGCCGTTCCGTATAACATCAACGTGACATACTACACGCAGGAGGATAGCGCATTGAGCGCCGACACCATCGCGGCGGACGTTGCCGCGGCGGTGAAGTCTTTCCAGAAGTGGCAGGCCGAAAAGATGGGCCGGGACGTGAACCCCTCCCAGCTTATCGCCTTGTTGATGCAAACGGGCGTGAAGCGTGTTGAAGTCCGTTCCCCTGTCTTTGCGACTGTGGCAGACAACGCAGTTGCACAAGTCGGCACGGTTTCCGTCGTGAACGGAGGTGCGGAACGTGAATAACGAAGACTTCTATTCGGCAGACTTCACGAATTCGCTTCCGCCTGCGCTGAAAAACGACCCTGACATGATGGCACTTGCACAGACCATTTCAGCGCAGTTGCAGACGACCGCGGCGGAAGTCCGAAAGAACATCATTTACGCCCGTATCGACGAACTGGACGAAGCGACGTTGGACGTGCTGGCTTATGACCTGCACGTTGACTGGTACGACTATTCCTATCCTATCGAGGTAAAGCGCCGGACCATTCGGGACAGCATACAGGTCCACCGCAGATTGGGAACGAAGTATGCCGTTGAAAAGGCGTTGGGGGCTGTGTACCCCGGAACGAAAGTGGAAGAGTGGTTCGAGTACGGCGGCGACCCATATAAATTCCGCGTCGTCATCGGCGCAACAGAAGCAGGCATCACCGCAGACCGTCAAGCGGCGGTCCTCGACCGTGTGCGTTTTTATAAAAACCTGCGGTCACACCTTGAAGCAATCAGTTACCAAATCGAAAAGCGAACAGCGGTCAAGGTTGCCGCCGTCCACGCTATCGGGCAACGCGTCGAAGTCTACCCATACTTGGCGCGAAATATGGAATCGTGCGGCGGGTTCTACTGCGGCGGATATACGCAGTACGGGCGGAAACTTGCAGTATTCCCGAATAAATAACGAACGGAGGGTGAAGAAATGGAAGATAAAACGTATGGAACCCTTGTGACCGACTGCGGAATACAACTGATTGCGGCGGCGGTCATGGAGGGAAAGAAAATCAATATTACGGACCTTGCTGTGGGTGACGGCGGCGGAAGCTACTACAAGCCGAATTCTACCATGACCGCATTAAAGGGCGAAAAGTGGCGCGGAAAAGTAAACCGCGTAGAGGTCAACGAGAAATCCCCAAACATGATTGACGTAGTAGCGGTGATTCCGTCCGATGTTGGCGGGTGGACAATCCGCGAAATGGGCGTTCTGGACGAAACAGAAACCCTTATCGCGGTTTGCAATACCCCCCTGACACGGAAAAAGTCATCATTTCAAGCGGAGCGGCGGGCGAAATCGAATTGACGATGCACATTGAGATTTCCAACGCGGACGCTATCTCTTTTATCATCGACCCGAACGTAGTAACGGCAACAAAAAAGACATTGAAGACCACGACGCATCGAAGACGGCACACGCCGCAGAGTTTGAGAAAAAAGCAGACGTTACCGACCTAAACGCACACGCGAATAATACGGATATTCATGTAAACCCGTCTACGATGGGAAATTACGACACGGCAATTTCGGGGCTGATCGAACACAAGGAAGATACGAAAATTCATGTGACGGCGGAAGAAAAAGCATCGTGGACGGAGGGTGCAGAGCAGGCGGCGGCGGACGCGAACAGAGTAACCGAAGCGCTTAACGCCATTGCAGGAATTGAAAGCCGCGTTTCTCGCGTGGAAGACGGCCTGTTCAACAACATCACCGGGAACCCGTTTCTTGCGTCCTTTGATTCCCTCGACGGCATCACGCTTGTTAAGGGTATCTGGAACGAAGAAAAAAGCGCATCGAATGTTGACGGAATATGCCTGCCCGCGGCGGGAACTGTCCTGCATCGTCGGAAACCTGTTCGTCGAGCTGGAACCGCCCTGCGACCATTGCGCCGCCGGGGACAGCCTGACGATATGCGGAACGACATACGCCGGGACACGGGCAACGCTGACCGTCACCGAATACGGATTTACCTTTGACGGACCGCCGGAGGAAGTCGAACAAATCCGGGAAAGGCGGTGTCTGAAATAGACCAGCGACAAACCGAACAAAAGCCCACACAGGAATTTGCAATCATCACGAAAGCGAAAGATTTAGTCAAGCACACGTTTATGATGACAAGCGAACGGAGATTTCCGAAGAAGTACCGCTTCACCATCGTAAACCGCTTGCACGATTTGACGCTTGAAATTTTCCAGCACATACAGGAAGCGAACGAACTTGACCTTGCGGACCCGCAGGAATACCGCGAACGGCGCTATGAACAGAAAAAGGCGCTGACAGAGTGCAAGACGGTTCTTTTCCTGATCGAACTTTCCTTTGAAAAGGAACTTATCTCTTCCGAACAATGCGCGGAGTGGACCCGGCACGTTATGAACGTGAAGAACATGACGGCAAAGTGGAGGAAGCAGGATAGAGAGCGGTTCGCCGCACTCCAACAGAATAGAGGAATCACGCCGCGGCGGTAACGCCCGGCGTTTTTCTTGGGGTGCGGCTTGTAGCGTCCAACTCTTACAACGTCCGCAACGTCAATTCCTCTGGCGCGATGAACTGGAACAACGCTTACAACGGCAACAACGGCGTTCGCCCGCTTTGGTGGAAACCGCGATTGAGTAGGCCGAAAGGCTGAAAACAGAGGACCACTATCAAAGGAAGCCGCATCCCTCCGCCGCGGTGACAGCACGACGGTAAATACAAGATTGGTGAAGCAAGGTCCACGGAAACCAGCTTCCGCCCGCCGCGGACGCGCGGCGCGGTCCGATGATGACGCGTTGCGTGCGGCGGGAGCCGCAGACGCGCAAGGCCGATTCTATACACGGCAAGGAGTTTTTTATATGCAAGGCGCAGAATTCGAGCAGGTATATGATTTCGGGAACCTATACGCGGGGTTCCTGAAAGCACGCAGGGGCAAGCGACACAAACCCAGCGTTGCAAAATTTGAAGCAAATCTTCTTGAAGCCATATGCCTACTTTCGGAAATGCTGAGAACCAAAACATACCGACCGTCAGATTATTTCGTTTTCAAGGTCTATGAGCCGAAAAAAAGAACGAATCGTTATGACGAACGCATTCAAAGACAAGGTGGTACAACATTCCCTATGCGACAACATACTTGAACCCGCGTTTTCAAAAGCCTTTATCCGGGACAACTACGCATCGCAGAGCGGGCGCGGAACGCATGACGGGTTATACCGCCTTGAAGAATTCATGCGGTCCTACTACTTCACGCGCAAGGCGAACGCCGAGCGGGAGCGGCGGGCCGCGGGATTGCCGCCGCCCGGCCCGGAGGAAGTGCGGCACTATTCGGACGGCTGGGTTTTGAAATGCGACATATCGAAGTATTTCTATTCAATCCAGCATGAACCGTTAAAGCAGATGACGCGGAAGTACATCAAAGACCCGGATATTCTGTGGTTAGTTGACCTTATCGTTGACAGCACGGAAAATCCGGGAATCCCTATCGGCAACCAGACTTCACAATGGTTCGCCGTCATGTATCTTTCAGGCATGGACCATTTCATAAAAGAAAAGCTGGGTATTCGCTATTATGGGCGGTACATGGACGATTTCTATTTGATACATGAGGACAAGGCGTATTTGCAATACTGCCGGGGCGAGATCGAACGATACGTTGCCCGGCTGGGCCTGCGGCTGAACAAGAAAACAAATATCTTCCCATTGCGGAACGGTATTGATTTCTTGGGCTTCCACACCTACTTGACCGAATCGGGCAAAATCATTCGCAAGGTCCGGCGGTCAAGCAAAAGTAACGCACAACGCAAATTGAAGAAACAGCGCGGTTTACTGGACCGGGAGAAAATCAGCCTTTCGGACATTGAACAGTCATACGGAAGTTGGCGGAGCCACGCCGCAAAGGGAAACTGCTATCACCTGATACAGAAAACCGACAGTCTGTTTCAAAATCTATTCAAGGAGAGTGAAAAACAATGGCCCAAAGTTTGAATGCGCTTGCCGTCGGTGCGCTTGTCAAAGATACAGGCACGCTTTACAACGGTAAGCCGATCATTTGGAAAATCGCCGACAAGGGACACACGGGCTACCGTCCGGCGCTGTGACCCTGATTACGGAGCGCATTATTTCCCTGAAATGCTTTGACGCTATCGAATCCGGCAACAGCGACGGCGACCGCCGCAGTTACGGCAATAACCGTTGGACCCTTTCAAACGTGCGGCAATGGCTGAATAGTCAGGCCGCCGCCGGGAAGTGGTACAGCGCCCAGCACGGCGCGGACGCGCCCCCGACGAATGCGAACGTATGGAGCAACTACAACGAATACGACGCGGAAGCGGGCTTTCTTGCGGGCTTCTCCGCGAACTTCATTGCGGCTCTGCTGACTACGACCCACACCGTAGGCAAGGCGACCGTAGACGGCGGCGGTACGGAGAGTTGCGCCGACAAAATCTTCCTTGCGACCTGTACGGAAGTCGGCTTGTCCGGCGACGTGACAGCGGGAAGCAAGCTGGCCTTGTTCAGCAACGACAGTTCCCGCCTTGCCTACCCCACGGCGGAAGCCGTGAGTAAGAGCGAATACACGAACGGCGGTTTCAACGTAAATTCGCCGTGGTATTGGTGGCTTGCCGACGCTTACGCGTCCTACTCTTACCGCGTCCGCTACGTCAATTCCTCTGGCGCGATGAGCTGGTACAGCGCTTGCGACGGCGACAGCGGCGTTCGCCCGCTTTGTAATTTGTCCTCTGGAATCTTGGTATCTGATAGCCCGGATTCCGACGGAGCATACACGATTATTTGGAACCGCGCCCCCTCGAAGCCCTCTTCCATCACGGTTCCGTCCAGCGTTCGCGGCGGCGAAAGCCTGTCTATCAGTTGGGGGCTTCCACGGACGAAGACGGCAATCTTTCCGGCTATATCCTCGAACGGCAGGTCAACGGCGGCGCATGGGCGCAGGTATACAAGGGCATCAACCGCAGTTACACCGACGCAATCACGTTCGGTTGGACCTCTGTTGCGTACCGCGTCAAGGCATACGACAGCGCGGGCGCGGAATCGGCGTATCAGACCAGCGCGACGCGGACGGTGGTAAACAACCATGCGCCCGTTATCAGCGGCACAGATTCCAACTTGGGAACGAAGACCGCCGCGTTCGCGCAGAGTTACAGTGTAACGGACGAAGACAGCGGGCAGACCTTGACCGTGACGGAGTACATCGACGGCACGCAAAAGCGTTCCTACACCGCGACAAGCGGACAGACCTATTCGTTCAACATCACCGCCGCAGAGTGGGTGAAGCTGTTGAACGGGTCCCCACGCTGAAAATCGTTGCGGCGGACAACTACGGCGGAAGCGCGACCCGGACGTATACGTTCACGAAAAATGAAACGGAAATCGAACTTACGCTTGCGACCCCGCTTACTGCCGATGATATGGTGACAAAGGGTATCATGTCTGTCGTGCGTCAAATTCCAGCAGGCGCAAAATTCACCGTGGAAGTCTGCAACAACGGCAACGACGCTTCCCCGACGTGGGAGGACGTGACGCAGAACGTCGTAAGTGGAAGTAAGTTCTTCCTTTCCAACACCACCAAAACGGCGAGCGCTTGGGGCTACAATTTCCGCATCAAGGTAAAGCGCGGAACGGCAACGGGCGATTGCTTCATTACGTCTGCGGGAGGTAACTTTGAATGAGCATTCAGCACAGAGAAGACAGCATTCGTGATATGAAGTTGGAGCGGCTGGGCGTGACCCCGCCGCAGGACTGGAACGACGTTGAGCAGGTCCGCGCGGCGAAGAAAGCCGAAATCGGCCTTGCGTGTTCCGCGGCTATCTACGCCGGAATCGACGTGGGCGGCGCACATTACAGCCTGACCGAACACGACCAAACCGAACTTATGGCGCAGTTCCAGACGGTCAAGGAGGGTGCAAAGGAAGTTCCGTACCACGCCGACGGCGAACTTTGTCGTATGTATACCGCGGAGGAATTCACCGCGCTTACACAGGCCGCGACCGCCCACGTCTTCTATCACCGCACTTACTGCAACCACCTGAACGCGTGGATTAAACGGGCCGGGCTTGATGAAATCCCGGCTATCGTGTACGGTGCGGACCTGCCCGCCGACCTTGCGGCAAGCATGGCGGCACTGATTGAGAAAGCAGGTGGCGACGCGTGAAACGTATCTTGACGATTTGGGCCACGCTGGGCGCGGCTTACGTCGTATTTGAAACGCTTTTCCGCGGGTACTCCCACCCGTCTATGTTCGTTGTAGGCGGGCTGTGCGGGGTTCTGGTTGGTGCTATCAATCAGGCCCCGCGCTTTTACCGCGCCCCGGTCATCGTGCAATCGGTCATCGGGGCCGTTATCGTGCTTGCGGTAGAGTTTGTTTCCGGGTGTGTCCTGAACCTGTGGTTAGGGCTGGGCGTTTGGGATTACAGCAATCAGCCGGGAAACGTGCTGGGCCAAATCTGCCCGGCGTTCGGCCTGCTGTGGTTCTTCATTATGCCACTTGCTATTTGGGCAGAGGACACAACGCGCTATTTGGTTTGGGCGTATGACTGCGCGGTTTATCACTCGCAGGAAGCGCCGCCCACAATCGCCCCGTATTCGCTGAAAAGCGTTTACGGGGACTTCATTTGCGGGAGGTGAAGAACATGAATGAAATGCTTGCAGGTTTGAGCGTCGTTAGTACGATTTGCGCTATCGTGTTCGGCTACGTTGCCTTTGCCCGGAATGGAAAAAAGGACGTTGCCGACGAAGCGAAGAGCGACGCGACCGTTCTTACCGAAATCGGCTACATCAAGGCCAACACGGACGAAATCAAGGCAGAGCAAAAGGAACAGCGCAAAACGAACGTTGAAGTCGTTACGCGCCTGACCGCCGTTGAAGCGTCCGCAAAACAGGCGCACACAAGCGCCTTTGACACGTTCGAGAACCGGGAGCGGCACGAACACGAAGAGTAAGAAAGGCGGCGCGGCATGATTTATCTTTTCAGCGTTGCCGCCGGGCTGGTTGGCGGGTTCGCCGCCGTCCTGCTGTTGAGCGGACGACGGCCCCGCCGACGCAGCAGAGAGGGCAAGCAGAGCCGCCGGAAGATAGAGTGTTCAAAGCTGGTTCTTTGGGCGGTCCTCTGTACCTATTTCGCCGGGTTCGGCGTGGGCGTATGGGCTGTTGTCCTCGACGTTTCACAGCTTGGCGTTTTCCTTGCCTACGTTGGGACACCGACGGCAACGGTCATCGGCTTTTATTCGTGGAAAGCAAAGGCGGAAAACGTTGTGAAAATCAAAAAGGCAAACCCGGAGGAAACGGAGGGAATGCCCGTTGACCTGAACAACGTTCAGCCGTAACGGAGGTTTTACACATGACACAGGAACAAAAGAAATTCATCGAGCGGGTGGGCGCACTTGCCGCGGCGGATATGCAGAAAAGCGGGGTCCTCGCGTCCCTGACGATAGCGCAAGCAATCCTTGAAAGCGGATGGGGCAAATCCGGCTTGACGGTCAAGGGGAACGCCCTGTTCGGCATCAAAGCCGGGACAAGCTGGACCGGGGCCGTTTACAGCGGAAAAACGCAAAGAGTGTTACGACGGCGTGACCTTTACGACCGTGACGGGCCTTTTCCGGGCTTATGGCAGTTGGGCGGAAAGCGTCGCCGATCATTCCGACTTGCTTTCGCGCAATGCCCGCTATAAAGCGGTCATTGGGGAGCGGGACTACAAAGCCGCGTGCCGGGCAATCGCCGCGGCGGGCTATGCGACCGACCCGAAGTATGCGGACAAGCTGGTTCAAATCATCGAAACATACGCCCTGACCGCCTACGACGGCGCAGGAAGCGCCGCAAAGCCCAGCGGTTCAAATACCACGGCGGGGACCACAAGACCCGCAGACGCGAAAGGAGCGGGCAAAATGAAAGCGTCTGAATTTATCAACAAATTGCAAAACATTGTGGACAACTATAAAACGCTGTACGTCATGGGCTGTTTCGGCGCACCACTGACGGGCGCGAACGTGTCCCGCTATTGCACAAATCACAGGTACAACAAGCAGGCCACGCGAACGGCGATGATTCGGGCGGCGGTGGATAAGAACCCGCCCGTCTACGGGTTCGACTGCGTATGCCTTATCAAAGGCGTTCTTTTGGGGCTGGAACGGCAATGCCGCGAAGCCCTACGGCGGCGCGGTGTACGCTTCCAACGGCGTTCCCGATTTGGGGCCGACACCATGATTACGAAGTGTTCCGGCGTGTCCGCTGATTTCGGCGGCATTGTTCCAGGGTGAAGCTGTCTGGTTGCCCGGTCATATCGGCGTATACATCGGCGGCGGAAAGGTCATCGAATGTTCGCCCGCTTTCAAGAACTGCGTGCAGGTGACGGCGTGCCTGAACATTGGCGCTATTTCCGGCATGAACGGGCGCAAGTGGACGAAGCACGGAAGTTGCCGTATATCACATACGACACCGCAGGCGGCGCACAGGACGGCGCAGGAAGCACGACAAAGCCCAGCGGCACAACTACAACCCCGGCGACGCTTGCGTTCGCTGTGGGCGACGTGGTGCGCTTTACGGGCAACACCCATTACACCAACGCGGCGGCGGCAAGCGGCGCGGTCTGCAAGCCGGGAACGGCAAAGGTAACGGCGCTTGCAAAGGGGCAAAGCACCCGTACCACCTTATCAAACAGCCCGGCGGCGGTTCCACCGTTTACGGCTGGGTCAATGTGGCGGACGTGCAGGCCGTCGGGGAACGGAACGACCCCGACGAAAATGCGTGTCGGCGCAAAGGTGAAGTATTCCGGCCCGCTGTACCGCGACAGCAACGGAGGCGGACAAAGGTAAGACTGTGAACGGAACGTACACAGTGAAGTATTACTATCCGGGCCGCAAGTGCGGCGTACACATCGACGGTTTGGGCTGGGTCCCTGAATCCGGCTGTACCGTCATCGGTTGACAGATCGAAAGGAGAAACGAAAATGAACGTTCTTGCATTCCTCGCGGCGAATTGGGACAGCGTGCTTGTCGTCGTCGCTTTCCTCGCGGTGGTTGTCGTGCTTATCAAGCGCGGCGAAACAAAGATTTTGAAGCAAATCCTTTTCAACCTTGTAACGCAGGCCGAAAAGCAGTTCGGAAGCGGTACGGGTTCCCTGAAATACGCCGCCGTCGCGGACTGGATTTATCAGCGAATCCCGGCGGTGCTGAAACTGCTTTTCACGTCCAGCGATATTGAAAAAATGATCGAAGCCGCTTTGGAGGAAGCGAAGAAAGCATGGGGCGCGAATGAGAATTTGAAAGGCTACATCGACACCCCATCCGTGGAAAGCCTGCTTGTCGGCATCGAAGAACAGGCCGTCCAGACCGAACCCGCAGAAAACTAAACACGTCCGATTCGGACAAAAACGAAAGCCCGTCGGGGGTCATTCCCCGGCGGGCTTTTTTTCGCGCTTTTCGATAAAATATTGTTGTGAAGTTTCATTCCAGCCCGCGGTTCCGATTATTCGCGGTTCGGCGGTTTGGGTCCCGTCAAGACGCTTGCGAATGGCGTTCTTTGCGTCCGACAATGCCCTATAAATGGGAATGCCGCCCACTTTCCCGGAACAACTTTCGGATTCCAGAAACCAGCCGGATTCAAAAGGAAGAATCCATTCGCCCCGATATATGTAGCAATCAACAATCTTTTTTTCATAAACAACCATCACATTCTACCACAGGACGGGCGGCGGCTTGCGCCGCCCGCCTTTATCTTATGCGCTGACCGTGGACACGTCAAGCCGGAACGCGAGGTCAAGGACCTTTGCGCGGGTTGCGGCGTTGTGCTGAACGGCCTTTTCCAACGTGGCCCGGACCCCAGCGGGAGCAAGGGACAGACCGTAGGCAATCAAGCTATCTTCCGACGCTTCAGGACGGAACGGGCGGCGTTCAGTTCTTCTTCAAGCCCGGCGGAAACAATCAGCGCGGCGCATTCGTCGTTCGCCTTTTCAAAGGCCGCGTCATCCTCCATGCAGTAAAGGAATTCGGGAACGGAGCCGTCGGGATTGACAATGCCTTTGTCGGCAATGAACTTCTTTTTCGATGGCTTCTTGCTGGGATTCGACTTCCTGCACGCGGGCTTTGGCGACCATATAGGCCCGCTGGAACTTGTTTGCAGTTCTTTTCATGTTCATTCCCCTTTCTTGCGGCGGTAATGGACCGCGGCGGCGATAATCAGCTTCACAACGGCAACAGCGATCAGGAAGATTCCGAGTTTTTCAAGCATGATTGACAGTTCAGAAGAAAAAAGTGTATTCTATGGGTGGGCGGTGAACCCGCCCATAGAATACGGGGTTTCGGCTTACGTCAGCTTATCAATTATCAGTAACGCAAGCCCTACCAGAAAGTCCACGATTGCGGTTATCACGATGGTCCGAACATCGACCCGCGATTTCGTGGGCTTTTTCTTTTTCTTCTTCACCTTGTCACCCCCTTTCTTTATGCTCTTATTATATACTAACGTTAGTATAAAGTCAATAGGGAAAATGCGAAAAAGCAGAAAAATATTGCGCCGTTGCGGTAGATACAGCGGCGCGAAAAGCGGAGCGGCGGAAACCGCCGCCCCGGTAAAGCGTCAGGCAACGAACACGCCCAGCGGGGAGCCACCGGGAGAACGCCACCCGCGGCGGTGAATGTCGGACAGGCGGACACGTTCAGGAGCCTTTGCGCCGTCATACAGGACCATAGCGAAAACGCCGCCGTGAAAGAAACGGGTATCAGGCAGACTAACAAAGCCGATGACGGTTCCGCCCTGCGGAGGATAGCAAGCACCGCAGACACGTTCGACGCGCTGACCCACCATAACAACAACGGTGTTCACGTCGGCGGGCTGGGCGATTTCAACGCCGCAGGACGTTTCGGCGGCGGCTTCCTTGACGCTGGGTTCCTCTTCCGGCTGAACCTCGTTTTCGGCACGGAAGACCGGGGCCATAGAATAACGTTCGGGAATGATATATTCGCCGTGTTCATCGAAGAACAGCTTTGCGCGGCGGGTCTTGCCGTTACGCTCGAACGTCACCGTCTTTTCGGTGCGCTTGATAATCTTGATGGTGAAAATGCAATCGTGATTGCAGGCGCTACGGTCAAAATATTCCTTGCCGATCTCGAACTTTTTCATATTGATTACCCCCATATATAAAACCAGAAGTCGAAGTGTTGTTGTATGCCGTGTCGGTTCCCTTTTCGTGTCAGCCCGTAAGGTTGGCTGTTGTCGAACTCTACGCCCCGACAACCGGGCGGCTTTGGTTTCCCTTTCTGATTATGATTATATACTAACGTTAGTATAAAAGCAAGCTGGAATGATGCACAAATATACTAACGTTAGATTGTAAGTTTTTATACTTGCGTTAGTATAAACAGCGTGATAAAATGGACAAGTAAAGGAGTGGTGACAATGGCAAGCAAATATGGAAACCCACGCGGGCAAGCCGCGACAGACGCGAAGCGGAAATACAACAGCAAAAACTATGACAGGATTTACCCGCATGTAAAGAAAGGCAAAAAGTCTGTATACCAGAGAGCGGCAAAGGCAAGCGGGTTTGACAGCATAAACGATATGATCGAGTCGCTGATGGACGACCGGGCGGCGGCGGTGTTGGGACTGTCGCCGGAGCAGTTCGCGGCAGAGGTTCAGGCCGCGGCAGACGCGGAGCAGGAAAAGGCATAAAGAAAGCGGCGGGCGTTGCGCCCGTCGCTTTTGCTTTCCTGCGGTTCAGAACTGTTCGTATGTATAGCCGCCGTTTTCGTCCAGCGTGATAGCGCCGTAATCTTCAAGAATAGAACCGTCGGTATCTTGCTTCCCGTATGTACCGACATAGTACATAGAACCGGGGAAACAAATACCCGTGCCGTCATCACAAAGAATTGCAACCCAGTTGTAGCCGCTGTCCTTGACGACGGTTTCAACGAATTCTTTGTAGTTTTCTTCCGTAATGGCTTGAAGCTTTGCTTTCGTAATGCGGATATAGGCGTATTCACCGATTTTATCGCCGGAACCCGTTTTCACGTCCTTTACGGTCAAGTCATAGTCCATCAAGACATTGTGCTTGTGATATTCGGGGTACAGCATATCACGCCCGGAATAGACGGTTTCAACCGCACCGTCAGAAAGTGCAACGTCGAGGGATGAACCGCCGTAATAGACGGTATACGCGCCCTTGCTTTCGGAAATGCTTGTAATCTTCCCGTCAAGGCCGCAGGAAGTCAGAATGATAAAGACTTCATCGGCCTGTTCGGGGGTGATTTTCATATCCGCCCGAATAGTGTTCATGGCATCGGGGTAAAAATCATACTGCGCCGTCAGTTCCTCCGATTTGGGCGTGTCCAGATCGACAAGAGCGCCGCCGCAGGCGGAGAGGGACGCGGCAAAGCACCGCCGCAAGGACAAGAGATAGAACCTTTTTCATGTAGAATCCTCCGTTCTGCCGCCCAGTGTTCGGGCGGCTTGCGTTATTTTCAAAGGCCGGACCATTGCTTTTTCTGGATTCTGACCTTTAACACAATTATCAACGCTTATTGTGTTAAAGTCAAGAAAAATGCAGACCTTTAACACAAAAAGGAGGAATCGGCGGTTGAAGATATACGACTACAAGGGACGAAAGAACCTTTGCGGAAATCGCGTCAAAGAAGCACGCGCCCGGCTGAATATCACGCAAACAGACCTTGCGGCGCGTCTACAAGTTGCAGGAATTACAATGGAGCGGGACAGCGTGAGCAGAATTGAAATCGGGACCCGCTTTGTGACCGATTATGAACTTGCGGTGCTTGCGAAGATACTTGGTGTGTCTATGGAATGGCTGACAGAAAATGAGCAATAGTTTTTTATACTTGCGTTAGTATAAAAATATTGTTATAATCTTTTTGCGGGGAACCGCTGAAAAGGGGAACAAAACCCGCCCGGCTTGATAGCTTGGGCGGGTTTCGCATTTTGGGAGGTTATAGCATGGGGCATTGTTTCAGCCATTTACAGCTTACAGATCGGCGGAAAATCGAATACGGCTTGAACCGCGGCGATACGCCGAAGCAGATTGCGGCGGAACTTCACGTTCACGTCAGCACGATTTACAGAGAAATCAAAAGCGTTCCCGTTGGGAGTGGCTGGACGGTGCAACATGGATTACGGAAGACCGATACAACCCGGACGGAGCAGAACGGAGATACCGTGAAAATCTCGCGGCAAAAGGCGCACCGCTGAAAATCGGCAATGACCGCGAACTTGCCGACTATTTGGAACGCAAGGTCATTGAAGAAGACCGTTCGCCCGCCGCGGCCCCTTGCCGACATAGAGTTAGAGGGCCGGACGTTCAAAACCTCTATTTGCGTCAGCACGTTTTACAGCTACATTGAAAAGGGCGTTTTCTTGAACCTGACGAACAAGGACTTGCCGGAGAAGCCGAATCGCAAGCGGCCCTATCACCGGGTAAAGACGACGAAACGCGCACCGCGGGGTGAGAGCATAGAAAAACGCCCGGAAGTGATTAACCAGCGAATCACTTTCGGGCATTGGGAAATGGACACCGTATATTCAAGCAAAGAGGGTTCGTGCGCCTTGCTGGTTATGACGGAGCGCCTGACGCGAAAAGAAATTATAGAGAAAATGCGTGACCGAACCGCAATCAGCACAGTTCGCGCCCTGAACCGTATTGAACGGAGGTTCGGGACGCTGTTTCCACGCGTGTTCCAGACAATCACGGTAGACAACGGCGGGGAGTTCTCCGACGTGAAGAGCCTTTGAACGGTCTATCCTACGCAAAGGCAGACGAACCAAAATGTATTATTGCCACCCGTACACAAGTTGCGAACGCGGGTCAAATGAGTGTGCAAACAAAATGATTCGGCGGAAGTACCCGAAAGGAACCGACTTCAACAAGGTAAGCCGGGCGAGCATCAAGGAAACGGAAGCATGGATAAACAATTATCCGCGTGAAATATTGGGCTGGAAAACCTCTGAAATCGTGTTCGCGGAATGCCTTGAAGAATTGGCGCGGGAAGCCTGATTTATATTTTTTATATTTTTTTCGCATTTACTATTGACATTTCCGCAAATGGCGTACAGAAAAAAGCGCCTGCAACGTTTTCTGCGCGTTGCAGGCACTTGGGGGTTGCCCTGATTATTCCTCGGCGCTGCCCATCAGCGTGACCATGACGGCCTTCTGTGCGTGCAGGCGGTTCTCCGCTTCCTCGAAGATCTCGTTTGCGTGCTCCTCGAACACCTTGGTGGTGATTTCCTGCTCGCGGTAGGCCGGCAGGCAGTGCTGCACCATGCAGCCCGGCTTCGCGGCGGCGAGCAGCTCGTCATTGACCTGATAGCCCTGGAATGCCTTCATGCGGACTTCCTTCTCCGCCTCCTGACCCATGGATGCCCAGGTGTCAGTGATGACAACGTCTGCATTCTCCGCAGCCTTCATCGGGTCGTCGGTGATGAAGAAATTCGGGTTCGGCTCAGCGAAGGCCATGACCTCGGCCGCCGGGCGGTAATCCACCGGCGTCGCGATGGAGACCTTCATGCCGGTCTTGAGACCGCCGACGATCAGCGAGTTCGCCATGTTGTTGCCGTCGCCGATGTAGCACATCTTAAGGCCCTCGAGCACCGCGAACTTCTCGCGGATGGTCATCAGGTCTGCCAGCACCTGGCACGGATGGCAGAAATCGGTCAGGCCGTTGATGATCGGAATGGAACCGTAGTTCGCCAGATCCTCGACCTCCTTCTGTGCGTAGGTGCGGATCATGATGCCGTCCAGATAGCGGCTCAGAACGCGCGCGGTATCCTGCACCGGCTCGCCGCGGCCGATCTGAAGGTCACGGTTGGACAGGAACAGCGCCTGACCGCCGAGCTGATACATACCGGTTTCAAACGAAACGCGGGTGCGGGTGGACGACTTCTGGAAGATCATGCCGAGGCTCTTGCCCCTCCAGATGGCGATGGGAAATATTATGCTTCTGTTCATATTTGAGCTGGTCGGCCAGGTTGAGCAGCTCGATGATCTCCTCGGTGGAGCAGTCGAGCAGCTTGAGTAAATGCTTCATTGGTAAAACACCTTTCTATAATCCGTTAAGGCCATACCGCGCTTTCATTGTGCGGCGTTTTCTTTAAAATACCTTTGCCATGACTGCCAGTGCTTCGTCCATTTCCTCCTTGGAAATGACCAGCGGCGGCAGCAGGCGAACCGGCATTTCTTGCCGGCGGTGATCGCCAGAACACCGTTTTCGATCAGCTTGTTCGCAAAAGCGGAATGCTTGCCCTCGTCCACGATGATGCCGAGCATCAGACCCATGCCGCGAACGCCATGGATGCTGTCCTTGCCGAGCGCAAGGATGCCGTTCTTCAGATATTCGCCCTTCTCCTTGACCTCATGCAGGAACTTCGGGTCGCCTACATGATCGAGCACTGCATTCGCGGACGCACAGACAAGCGGCGTGCCGCCGAAGGTGGTCGCGTGGTGTACCCGGCGTCAGAACGTTGCAGCAGGTATCTGCCGCGAGCACAGCGCCGATCGGAACGCCGCCGCCGAGACCCTTCGCCATGGTGACAACATCCGGACGGATGCCGTACTGCTGGAACGCAAACAGGCTGCCGGTGCGGCCGATGCCGGTCTGTACCTCGTCGATGATGAGCAGCATATCCTTCTCGCGGCAGAGCGCCTCGACCTGCTTGACGAATTCCTGATCGAGCGGCAGCACGCCGCCCTCGCCCTGTACCAAGCTCCATCATGATCGCGCAGGTCATATCGTCGGCCTTGCGGCGAACATCGTCGATGTCGTTCGCGACCGCGTAGTCAAAGCCCTCGGTGAACGGGAAGAAATAGTTATGGAAACGATCCTGGCCGGTCGCCTTGAGCGTGGTTACGGTGCGGCCGTGGAAGGAATTGACGAGCGTTACGATCTTGTAGCGTCCCTCGCCGTACTTGTCGAAAGAATACTTGCGCGCGAGCTTGATCGCACCCTCGTTGGACTCGGCACCCGAGTTGCCGAAGAATACCTTGCCGTTCAGGTGGGTCTTTTCGACGAGCTTCTTCGCGACCTGAACCATCGGTTCCGTGGTAAACAGGTTGGATGCGTGCATGATCTTGTGCGCCTGCTGGGTGATCGCGTCGATAAGGATCTGGTTGTCGTATCCCATGCAGTTGACGCCGATGCCGGAGGCAAGGTCGATGTACTTCTTGCCCTCTACGTCCCACAGGGTCGTCACCCTTGCCGTGGTCGAGTGCGATCGGGAAGCGGCCGTAGGTGTTCATTACATATTTATTTTTCTTCGTTTTTCAGTTCGTTATATGTCATTGGTTTTCGCCCTTTTCGTGGAAAATCTGCGAAATCAGCATAAATCTACGATTGCTGTGAATTACTGAAACATCGTGCCTGCG
>VOFC01001214.1_pt1 | contig 40000 bp, 50 predicted proteins | sample 5384161 | NCBI WGS metagenome assembly VOFC01 (sample SAMN12384722, study PRJNA508395) | human gut metagenome | isolation source: healthy gut B | host: Homo sapiens
GCGCAGGGCGCTGTCACACTGCAGGGACAGAATTATTCGCGCTGTAGTTGTCCACGGTGAACACGGCCTTTGCGGTGTCGGTCACGCGCAGATCACCGCAATGCCGATCTCCACCGGGTTGCCCAGGCAATCGTTGATCTTCTGGCGGGTTGTTCAGGGTCATCACCTTCAGGGAGTTTTCTTGCCATCCTTTTCGCGGTCAGGCCTGCACCACAGGGCGCTGCTGAACATCACCGCTCTGGCTCAGGACCGTGCCTGCGGCGGGGTTTTGGCATGCAGAAAAGTTTGTGGGACCCAGTAGAAGCCCCCCCCTTCAGGGTGCCGATAATCACCGAACAGGGTCAGCACCAGCGCTTTCCTCGGGCTTGAGGACTTCCAGGCCCGCGAACAGAAAAATACCGATGATGGGTTAGATGACAGCGATCGCCAGCGGATAAAACCCAGGAAGGTAGTATACAGCATTACCAAACCGATGCCGTTTTCATCGGGGCACAAAGTCAGGGCGGAAGCATGCTGGATGGCGGCCACGGTGGCATCGGTGGTGACGTTGTCCTCGGTGCCCTCACCGCTGGTATCGCTGCTGCTGCCGGAGGTGGAGGCGGTGCGGTTGACGATGACCGTGACCGAGGTGGAGGCGGTGCCGTTGGAGACCACCACGGAGGTGGCACCCGTGGCAACGCCGGTGATGACACCGGAACCGCTGACGGTGGCAATGCTCTTGTCCTGGCTCTTGAAGGTCAGGCTCTGGCTGGCGGAGGCCGGCGACACCTTGCCGGTGATGGTCTTGAGGAGCCCGGCTTGAGCACCACCACATAGTTGGTGTTCAGGGAGATGGACTGGCTGGAGACGGTGTGGCGGTGATGGTGGCCTTGCCGGGGGCAACGCCGGTCACCTTGCCAAAGTTGTTGACGGTGGCCACCTTCTCATTGGAAGAGCTCAGGCTGACGTTGATATAGTTGGCCGCCGAGGTGGGCAGCACGCCAGCGAAAGGCTGGTGGTCTCGCCCACGGCAATGGTGCTGGATGCAAGGGTGATGTCCATTTCGGTGGCGATCATGCTGGCATCCGGCTGGGGGGTGATGGTATAGGTGCAGCTCACCCCGCCGCAGGTGGCGGTGATGTTGGCCGTGCCGACGCCCACAGCCTGTGCCACGCCCTCACTGTCCACCGAGACAACATTGGGGTTATCAGAGACATAGGTCACGCCGTTCTTGCTGGCGGCATTGGCGGGGTGGTCACCGGGGAGAGCTGCTGGGCCGTGCCCGCCAGCGGGGCGGCATCGTAGCTGCCGGTCTCGACGCTCTCGGCGGTAACTTTATCCCAGGGAAAGCTCACCTTGGGCAGCGTGAGGGCCAGCGGCGTGGTAACAGGGGCCGGCGGCAGCCGGCCGGCAGGCAGGGCGGCGGCACAGGCCAGCACCCAGCAAAGCCGCGCTGGCGGCCAGCATTTTCAGGTTCAGTTTCATTCTTTCGTACCTCTTTGGGCGTTGAATTTGTGAGCGCTCAGCGGAACAGAACGCCCAGAGCTTCCATCGCGTATTCGAAATAGGTCAGCTTGTCGTACTCCACGCGGGCGGTGACGCTCATACCGTTGGACAGATCGACCTTGTCGCCGCTGTTGCTGATGACGTAGGTGCTGTCCGGGGTGATGGTCATTTTGTAGTAGGAGCCGGTAGGAGCTGGCGGTCACATCGCTGTCGATGGAGGTCACGGTGCCGGTCAGGGTGCCGTAGGAATACTCCGACAGGCCGGTGATGGCGATCTTGCAGGGGTCGCCCACATGGAGCAGCGGCCTGTCGCTGAGGGTGACAGCCACCACGATCTCGAGGTCGCTGTTCTCGCTGGCGACGGTGGCCAGCGGGGTGCCGGCGCTGAGCACCATGCCCACCTTATAGGGCGTGTCCATGTGGATGACACCGGAGGTGGGAGCGTAGATATAGTAATCGTTCGCGCCAGTGTTCAGGGCATCCAGCTGGGCCTCCATGTTGTCAATGTTGGCCTGCACGCTGGTCAGGCTGGCAGAGATGGACTGCAGGGTAGAGTAATACAGGGCCTCCACCTCGCTCTGGTTCTGCTCCATCAGGGCTTTGATCTGCTCGTCGGAGTAGCCTGCGGCCTGATAGGGCGAGGCGTCGAAAGCCTTCTGGGCCACCTGACTCTTGTAAGTCTCATACTGGTAGTAATAGGGCTGATCGTCGATGTCGGTCTCGCTGAAGTAGTTCTTGTCGTCCTGAATGGACTTGAGCAGCTTTTCGTACTGGCTCTTCTGCTTTTTGTAGATGTCCAGCTGCTTCTGGTAGCTGTCCTGCTGGATGTCCAGATCGGTGCTCTTGATGTGGGCGATGAGGTCGCCCTCGGTGACATAGCTGCCCTCCGAGATGTTCAGCTCAGTGATGGAGCCGGAGTAGCTGGACATGATATAGGTCTTGTTGGCCGCCTGCACTGAGCCAGTGGACTGGCTGACGTAGGTGCGCTTGTTCTGGGTACTCCAGATCACCAGAAACACCATGAGGAAAGCCACCAGAAGAATGAGCGCGTAGCCAAAGGCCGGCAGCTTCTTCTCCATCATAATGCGGCGGTCCTGCAGGTCGGAAAGATTCTGAATGCGAGTGGTCATATTACTTCGTCTCCATAAAAACGTCCATGACACCGTTTTCGCTGTCCTGATTGACGTAGATGCTGTAGGTGGTGCCGGTCAGCTCGATCTCGTGCTCGTAGGCATAGATGTTCAGCTTCTGGCTGGCAAGGCTACTATGGTCCATGGGGCCGGTGAAGTGGGCGTACAGGCAGCCCTTCACCCTCAGCACAGCGTCCTGCTCGTAGCCCGGCTCCAGGCGGGGGATGAGCTGGTTGACCTGCATCATAAAATAGATCTGCGGCTCCGGGTTGGGGCCGGAGGTAAACTTGACGCACTGGATCACAGGGCCAACCGGCATGGCGCTGTGGCTCTTGATAAAGTTTTGCATCTGGGTCAGGATCACGCCCAGGTTGCCCAGCTCGCTGGCATCGATCTTGCGTGCCAGAACGTTGGTCAGCTTCAGGGTCTTGTTTTCTGCAACTTGGATCTCTCTCATAATAATGTCCACCTGTTGTTCTTTTTTGTTTGCAATAAGCAATTGTCTGGGGAAAATGGCAATTCAGGAATACGGCATCTGAAGATCAAACCTCTCCGTCATCATCGCTTCGCTTGATGCCACCTCCCCTAATAGGGGAGGCCTTGGCAGAAGATTCATTTTTTTCGCAAAAATCGCCTGCGGCTCCAAAGGCATCTTCTGCCGCAAGGCAAAACATCAGCAAAGCCGACCACAGTACAAGCCGGAAGGTTCAACCCTCCTTGCCCCTGCTCCAATTCCTCTAAACGTTTCACAACAGCTTCGTGAATTTGCTCACACACCATTTCAAAATGTGCACTCACATCCTGATTTCGGAAACGCAACACCTGCACGCCGTACTGTTCAAACACAGCACTGCGTTCCATATCATATTGCATTCCCTGTTCAGTATAATGCTGTGAGCCGTCAAGTTCAATAACCAATCTTGCCAAAGGGCAATAAAAATCCGCCACAAATGTACGAATTGGCCTTTGTTTGTACATTTTCACTGGATATGTGCGCAAAAACGAATACCACAGCTTTTTTTCTCCATGGGTGTCATTTTATGACGCAGTTCCTGCACACGTTCACGCATCCGCGGGTCATAGGGCAGGTTGGTGATAGACATAAGCGACACCTCATTTTGCCTTGCGCCAGCAGGGCAGGCAGTAGCGAAGCGCTCACTCTCGAAAACGCAGCGCCATGCCAAGGGCTCCCCTACTAGGGGAGCTGCCGAGCGATAGCGACGGCTGAGAGGTTTGACCCCCGCAGGCCGGATTTTTCCCACACACAATTGCCTACCGCAACGCGATAAGCAACATAAAAATAAGATGTGCCAGGAGGCACACGCCTCCTGGCACACCATAACGAGGCATTGTTGCCTGCCCCGCGCTAACAAGTAGGGCGGTGCAGTTTCCTCAACGCTTCATAATTTTAGACTAACTAGATTAGTCCCAGATCTCCAGAGAATTGCCATTCATCTTGATGGTGTACTTGGGAGTGGGCTCAGTCTTGAACAGCTTCACATCGCCAGCGGTGTTCTTGACCTCGGTGCGGCCCAGGTTGTAGATAGCAGCAGCGGAGCCCAGGATCTGAGCAATGCCGTCGCCGATCTGGCCAGCCTTGAACTTGTCAGCGCCGACAACCTTGCCGAACATGGTGCCCAGGTCAGCCTTGGTAGCGTGGCCGCTGAAGACGTAGCCCAGAGTGTTCTGGATGGTGAGGTGATGAACTTGTTGCCGATCAGGGTAACCATGTTGGTGGAGAAGGTCTTAACGTTGGTCACGTCCCAGATAGGAGCGGTAACAGCGCCGATAGCGTCGATGAAGTTAGCGCCACCGTTGACGTAGGTCATTTCGTTCTCTGCGATAACAGAGTAGTTTGCAGGCATCATCATAATGAATTACTCCCTTCAAATGAATGAAAAAAAAACTTATTTAGCGATCTTTTTCCGGCTGCGCATCCATCCAAAGATCATTTATGTAACCGAGTGCGCACTCGGCTGCACCTTAATAGGTCATTGCCTCGCCATCGTCGTCTTCTTCAACGACTGCCGCGGGGGCAACGGGTGCAGGCTCTTCCTTCTTGCGGCGGAAGATGCCCTGCTGCAGGCTCCAGAGCTCGTAGTATTTGCCCTGCTTTTCCAGCAGCTCGTCATGGGTGCCGCGCTCCACGATCTCACCGTGATCCATGACCAGGATGAGGTCACAATCCCGGATGGTGGAGAGGCGGTGGGCGACGATCAGCATCGAGCGGTCTGCCAGCTGGTTATAGATTATATCAAAGATGGTATTCTCTGTACCAAAGTCCAGGCTGGAGGTCGATTCATCAAAGATGTAAAGGCTCGAATCCTTCAGGAACGCACGGGCCAGTGCAATGCGCTGCTTCTCACCACCGGACAAGCCGTTGCCAGCTTCCTCCAGATAGGTGTTGTACTGCAGCGGCAGCTTGCGGATGAACTCGTGTGCGTCGGCCTTCTTGGCCGCCTCCCGCACCTGATCGAGGGTAGCCTCGGGGCGGGAGATGCGGATATTCTCGAAGATCGTCTTGCTGAACAGCTCAACGTTCTGCGGGACATAGGAAATGCAGCGGCGGACGGATGCATTGCTGTACTCGTCCAGATCGACACCATCCACACTGATGGTGCCGCTCTCCGGCTCGTAATACTTGAGCAGGAGCTTTGTGATGGTGGACTTGCCGGAACCCGAGGAACCAACCAGCGCCACCTTTTTCCCCTGCGGGATGGTAAAGGAGATGTGGTTCAGTGCCGGGGTGCGGTTGCCATACCGGAAGGTAACATCCTTGAACTCAATGTCACCCTCCATGCTCTCCATCTCGGTGTACTCTCTGGTATCGTCTTGCTCGGATTCGTAATCCATGATCTCCGTCAGGCGCTTCATGGAGATGGAAGCCTCCTGAATGGACATCTGCATGCCGATCAGGTCGCTCACCGGAGAAGTAAAGTAACCAGCCAAAGTGCTGTAAGCCATATAACCGCCCAGCGTCAGCTGGCCATTCAGCACCTGTGTGATGCCCACATAGGTGGTGACCATGCTCAACACGGTCGTGATCACACTGGAGATCAGGCTCTGGCCGGTGCTGATCTTGCTGGAACGCAGGCTGATCTTCAGGCTCTTGATGTATTCACGCTCAAGGGCCTCCAGCTCGCGATCCTCGCAGGCGTTGCACTTGATGGTCTCGATGCCGCGCAGGCTCTCGATCATCTGGCTGTTCAGAACGGCCGACTGCACCATCGTCTCTTCATTGATCCGCTTGTAGGGCTGCTTGAAGATGATGACGAGCAGCAGGCTCAGAACGGTGGTAAACAGGGTAATGGCGAACAGCGAGGAGTTCATCCGGAACAGGACAAAGCCTGTACCCACGGCCATCACAATGTCCATGACCACGCTCATTGCAATGCTGGTCAGCACCGATTTGATGGTGCTTGCATCGGAATAGCGGGTGGTGATCTCGCCGGTCTTACGGGATGCAAAGAACTTCATCGGCAGTTTGTACACATGCTCGAAGTAGCCCAGCATCAACGGGATATCGATTTTAATGGAAAGGAAGATCAGGATCCACTGTCTCACGGTCGAAAGCAGCGTGCTGGTCAGGTTGACCACGCTGAACACGACAATGAGCGATATGAGCAGGTTTTTCAGCCCATAAGGCAGCACCTCGTCCATGATCGCCTTATTAAAGACGGTGGACACGATGCCGATCAGTGTCAGGATCACTGAACTGAGAATAGCGTAAGCAAACAGCTTTTTTGGGGAAGCAGCAGATCCATGTACCGCTTCAACATGTTGTTGCGGGCTGCCTTGGCTTCCTCTTTACCCTCCACCTTATGCTTGCCTGTGCCGCCCTTGAACTCCGCTGTGGGGTTCAGCAGCAGCAGCACGCCGGTGAAGTTTTTATAGAACTCATCCAGGCTGATTTTTTTCAGTTCATTTGCAGGGTCGCCGATGACGACATAATCCTTGCATTTGTACTTTTTGCTTGCATCAGCCTTGCGTTCTTCTTCCTGCACCACATGCTTGCGGCGGGCATCGTCCTCCTTAATGGTCGTCTTTTTGAAGATGACCACAAAGTGGGTCAGGCCCTGGTCGGTAATGACCTGCGCAATTGCGGGCAGTGTGAAATCGCTTAAAAAGTTTTCGCGGTCAACACGGACAGCCGCCGTGCTGAAGCCCAGCTCATTGGCTGCTTTCTGCAGGCCAACGAGGTTCGTGCCTTTCATGTCGGTTCCCATCATATCCCGCAGGCGGGTGATGGTGATTTCCTTTTGTAATGGAGGCACACCATTGCGAGTGAAGCGGCCGCGCAGTCCGTAGAATCGTGCTGCCGCACATAGGTATAACGCATACGATGTTTCCTTTACAAGAGACCGACAACCAAAAGCAAACGATCTCTTTTTCAATGTACTGTGTCTATTTCAAAACTACGGCTTTTATTCTAGCACACCCGGTCTGTTTGCACAAGCCCCAGTTTGCTGTTGTTTTGACCGTAGGTCTGACAAATGAAAAAGGTTTTCTTTTTGCACCCCGGTTTAACAGCGCATAGCCTTCTGCTTTGCCCTGCCCTGCGGAGAACCAGGGCAAAGCAGAAGTCCGCTGCTATCAAAAAGAAGGGAGCGCCTACCCTTTGATCTGAGTCAATCACCACAGAACGTTTAAAAACTGTTCCAAGGTTTGGGTGTAGTATACCACAATCTGACAGCATCTTCAAGAGGACATTTTTAAGAAACCATTAATTTTGAAGATTTTGTGAAAAAAAGTCTCAGATTGGTTACAACACCCGGTTAAAAAACAAGCGGCGAAGTTGCCCTCGCCGCCTAATGGCGCCTCTTGCCTGACTCGAACAGGCGACACCCTGATTAACAGTCAGGTGCTCTAACCGACTGAGCTAAAGAGGCACATCTTTCAAAACGCAATTCCGCAGCGCACAATTGACTGCGAGAGGTATTATAACTCTTCTCGCTCCCTTTTGCAAGCCTTTTTGGAAATTTGTGAAAAAAGTTTTTCAAAAGGGCTGAACCCTTCAGTCAAAGCCTTGCGGCAGCGAAAGGTCAGGCTGTCCCTCCCATACAACCTCTCCGTCATCATCGCTAACGCTCGATGCCACCTCCCCCCTAGTAGGGGAGGCCTTGGCAGGAGATTCGTTTTTCAATTGATTCGCCTTCGGCTCCAAAATCATCATCTGCCGCAAGGGAAAGACTTTGCGCCAGCAGGGCAAACAGGAGCGAAGCGCCAGCCCCGAAAACGCGACGGTATGCCAAGGGCTCCCCTACTAGGGGAGCTGTCGCGGCAAAGCCCGCGACTGAGAGGTTTTATGCAAAAGCAAAGCCTCTCCTTCGCCCTCTTTCTCCCCCACCTTCTGCTACACTGATATCTACCAGAAAGAAGGTGCCGCCCATCAAGACTGTGATCTACCTCGATGTCCTGCTGCTGACAAATTTTGCGCTCACGCTGCTGTTCCTGCTGGCGGCGGGGCTGCTGGCCGGGGTGGAGTGCCGGGCCGGGCGGCTGCTGTTGGGCGGGCGGCGGGGGCGGCTTCCTCGTTGGCCCTGCTGGCCCCGGAAGCGCCGGACGCTGCCGCGCTCTTATATAAAGTGTCAACCGCCGCCCTCACGGTGGCTGCCGCCTACGGCTGGCCGGGGGAGCAGATGCTTTGCCCGGCTTGTGGGGTGGTTCTGGGCGGGAAATCTGCTGCTGGCGGGGGCGCTGCTCCTGCCCGGGGCCCAGACCAACAACGGCTGCATCTATCTGCCCCTCTCGCCGGGGGCACTGCTGGCGGGCGCGGGCGGTGTGGTGCTGGCTGTGCAGGGGTGCTCCGCTTTCTGGGCCGGGGCGGCGGGCAGGTATTCCCAGCCCGGCTCACCGTGGCAGACACAGCGCTGGATGTCCGGGCCTTCTGCGACACCGGCTTTTCGGTGCAGGAGCCGCTTTCGGGCCGGACGGTGGTGCTGGTGCGGTTCGGTGCCGTGCAGAGCCGCCTGCCGCCCGCCCTGGGTACTTATCTGGAGCAGCACTTTGCCGGGGCCGCTCCCTGCCTGTCCCGGCGCTGGGGGTGCGCCTTGTTCCCTGCACCACCGTGGCCGGGCACTGTATCCTGCCGGCCGTCCCGGCCAGCCTGTGCTGCACCGGCTCCCCCCGCCGGACAAGGCATGGCCGAGCACCTCTATGCCGCCTTTGCCGACCTCCCCGCCGCCTGATGGGTGGGAAGTGCTGGTGGGGGTGGAAGCCTGGCGCGTGGGAAATGATTCACCCCTCCGTCACCGCCAGGGCGGTGGCATCCCGTGTGACTGGAGGACTTCACAAAGGAGGAACCGCCCTTGCATCATCTGCTTTCACTTCTTTGCCGCCTTTATTGTTTTTGCTGGCCCCTTCCGCCGCCCACTACATCAACGGCGGGCCCAGCCTGCCGCCGCCGCTGACACCGGAGCAGGAAAAAGGCCCTGCTGACCCGGATGATGGCGGGGATGCCGCCGCGCGCGATGACCTCATCACCCACAATCTGCGGCTGGTGGTCTACCTTGCCAAAAAGTACGAGAACAGCGGCGTGCCGCAGGAGGACATGATCTCCATTGGCACCATCGGGCTGATCAAGGCGGTAAACACCTTTACACCCGCGCGGAACATCAAGCTGGCCACCTACGCCAGCCGGTGCATCGGTAACGAGATCCTGATGTACCTGCGCAAAAGCTCCAACCGGCGGCAGGAGAGCAGCATCGACGAACCCCTGAACACCGACTGCGACGGCAACGAGCTGCTGCTTTCGGACGTGCTGGGCAGCGACGAAAACCTTGTGGGCCTGCAATTGGAGCAGGCCGCCGAGCGCGCCACCCTCCGGCGCTCTGTGGAGCAGCTGGCCCCCCGGGAGCGGCAGATCATGGAGCTGCGCTTCGGCCTTGTGGACGGCGTGGAGCACACCCAGAAGGAAGCCGCTGATGCCCTTGGCATCAGCCAGAGCTACATCTCTCGTCTGGAAAAGCGGATCATCCGTCAGCTGAAAGAGGTGCTGGAGCGGGAATAACCGGCAGCTGGCTCACCCTCTCAGGCGCTAACGCGCCAGCTCCCCCAAAGGGGGAGCCAAGACTGCCCCAGCCTTTAGCACCTGCTTGCGGTTGCCCTGCCAAAGGCTCTCCCTTTGGGAGAGCTGGCATTGCGAAGCAATGACTGAGAGGGCGAGGCTGCTAACAATTCCCATGTATCTTCCCCGCCCTCTTACCCCATACTTCCGGTATCAACGTAACCGGAGGTTCGGGGATGTACAACAAAGTGGAATTATGCGGGGTGGACACGGCCCAGCTGCCGGTGCTTTCCTAAGCGGAAAAGCGGCAGCTGCTCACCCGGGCGCGGGCAGGCGATGCCGCCGCCCGGCAGGCTATGATCGAGGGCAACCTGCGGCTTGTCCTGAGCGTGGTGCAGCGGTTCGCGCAGCGGGGGGAGAATCTGGACGACCTGTTTCAGGTGGGGTGCATCGGGCTCATCAAGGCCATCGACAACTTTGACCCGGCCCAGCCGGTGCGGTTTTTCCACCTACGGCGTGCCCATGATCATTGGGGAGATCCGGCGCTTCCTGCGGGACAACAACGCCCTGCGGGTCAGCCGCAGCCTGCGCGATGCCGCCTACAAAGGCCATGCAGGCCCGCGAAACGCTGGAGAAGCAACTGGGCCGGGAGCCTACCATGGACGAGATCGCCGGGGAGGCAGGCCTTTCCCGCCGGGAGGTGACCGCGGCACTGGAATCGGTGGTGGAGCCCATCAGCCTGGAAGAGCCCCTTTACACCGATGGCGGCGATGCCATGTATGTCATCGATCAGGTGCGCGACCCGGACAGCGAGGACAGCTGGATCAGCGGGTTGGAGTTTCGGCAGACCGTGGCCGGGCTGACCCCGCGCGAAAAGCGGATCATGGAGCTGCGCTACCTCAAGGGCGAGACCCAGATGGAGGTGGCGCAGGAGATCGGCATCAGCCAGGCGCAGGTCTCCCGGCTGGAAAAGGCCGCGCTGGAGCAGTTCCGGCACAAATAAACAGGAGAGCGGCACAGGCCTCCCTGCACCGCTCTCCTACTTTTTTGTATTTGCGTCTGGTCGCCGCCCCGCCCCGCAGATGGCGCTCGGCCTTGTTGCGGGCCAACACGGCCTGCACCCGGGCAAACAGGGCCGCATCCACAGCCCGCAGGCGGGTGGATACATCCTTGTGCACCGTTGATTTGCTGCACCCGAACGCCCGGGCGGCTGCCCGCACCGTGGCACTGTGCTCTGCAATGTACTCTCCCAGCAGCGCCGCCCGCTGCTCCGGCTCCACGTTCATCCGGTCACGCCTCCCCTGTTTGCGGTCTCCCTAAAAATATGAGCCAGCAGCCGCCAATATGCCCGCCGGGGCTTGACATTTGGGCGCTGTCCGCTATACTGGGAGCTGGACATAAAAACAGGGGCGCTGAAAAGCTGAGATCCGCACCTGAGCGGAGTACCCTCGAACCTGATCCGGGTAATGCCGGCGTAGGTAGTTTGCGGAAAGGTCCACCCTCTTCACAAACGAAGCCCATGCGCCTGCCTTTTTGTGCGGGTGCATTTGTTTTTGTGTACTATTATCTGAGAAGAGGAATCTCCCATGTCAAAAACCTATTCCAAGACCCGCATTCTTGTGGAGTGCGCCCTGATGATCGCCATTGGCACCGTGCTGAGCAACATCAAGTTCTTCACCCTGCCCAACGGCGGCAGCGTTACCCTGCTGAGCATGCTGCCCTTTGTGCTGGTCTCCTTCCGCCACGGCGTGAAGTGGGGCCTGTTCACCGGCTTTGTCAACGGCTGCCTGCAGATCCTGCTGGGCTTCTGGGCACCCCCCGACCCCGACCTTCCTGTATTTCCTGGGTGAAGTCCTGCTGGACTACCTGGTGGCCTTTATGGCGCTGGGCACTGCCGAGTTCTTTGCCCGTCCCTTCAAGAACCGGATGGTCGGCGTGGCCGTGGGCACCTTTATGGCAGGCTTCCTGCGTTTTATGTGCAGCTTCCTGTCCGGTGTGCTGATCTGGGGCAACCTGACCGACGGCCTGTCTGCCTGGACTTACAGCCTGGTGTACAACGGCAGCTACATGCTGCCCGAGACCCTGCTGACCATGGTGGCCGCCGTTCTGCTCTGCCGTGTGGCTCCGCAGATCTTTGACCGCCAGAGCGCAAAGGCCTAACCCATCCTCACTTTAGCTCAGCTGGGAGCCCAAGCAGTGCGCTCACGCACCCCCACGACTGAACTTCATAAAACGTTTCTTGTTTGAGCATCTCTTTTCCAGAGGTTTCCACTTCTGGAAAATTATGGATTAGCTCAGCTGGGAGCCCGGTTGGTATCAAAACACACCCCCAGTCAGATAGTCCTGCGACAATCAAATTCCCAACAAAAAACTCCATCCAAGAGGTTCGCTTCTTGGATTTTATGGGGGATTAGCTCAGCTGGGAGAGCGCTTGCATGGCATGCAAGAGGTCAGCGGTTCGATCCCGCTATTCTCCACCAAAAAAGCACTGTACTTCGTTTGAAGTACGGTGCTTTTCTTTTTGCTTTCTTGGAGGTCGCACTGAAAATCATCCAAATGCCTGATTTTGCAGGCACATGGACGGCAACCCCCAATTCTTGCTGTTTCGTTGTTTCTGAAAATGCTTGTTCGATGCCCGACTGTTTTGCAGGCGGACGTATCACTCCCCCTCAATGTAAGGAGTGAGATCGAAGTTAAACGAGATGTTGATCTGATAGCCACGATAAACGTCTACCCTGCGGATCAGCTGGTTGACAACCATCTTCTTCGCTTCAAAGTTGGCACTGTCGTACAGGTCAGCATAGGAAATCAGCTCATCATAGAGCCTCGACACTTTATCCATCAGCTCTGCTGTTCTCTCCAGTTCCTCACTGGCAGATTCACAAAGGTCTTCCAGTTCCTTGAGTTTCTCTTCTTGCTCTGTAATCATTTCGGCAAGGGTTTCTCTCGGCAACACACTTTCGCCTTTGATGCAGGCTAAAATTTCGGCTTTCAGAGAAAGCAGGTCTTTCTCGGCCTTGTCTCGCTGCGTTTGCAGGTCTTGCAGATGGTTTTTGCGCTCCGTAGTTTCTTTTTCGTAGCGTTTTGTAACGATCTGCTCTTTCGGGATACCCCTCATTTTGGAAAAAATCTGGCGCACCGCCTTATCAATGATCTCATCCAGAATGTGGACGGTATATCCCGTCTGCCCGGTGCAGTTGGTCTGCTTGCGGAGCTTTCCGTAACAGGTATAGCGAATACGCAGCGTATCGTCTAACGAACCATCTGCCATTTTTCGCCATTTACGGCTGCTGGTCAGTTCCAGCTTTGCACCGCAGTGTCCGCAGTAAGCGTTGCCGGCAAGCAGCGACTTCCCATGGATGTTCAAAGGAAGGCGATTTTCGGCTTCCGCAGTTGAGCGTACAGAACGTTCATTCCGAATGCGCTGTGCGTTTTCAAACTGTTCCTGCGGGACAATCTGCAAATCCGGCATCAATTCTGACCGTGCATCCCCACAACGGAGAACGCCGGTGTAGGTCAGGTTTTGTACCATCCCCCGAATACTTGACGGGTGCCAGCATTTACCAGACCTTGCACGATAGCCAGAATTGTTCAGATAGGTGGCGATGTGCTGCGGACCATAGCCCTCATACACATACTTGTCAAAGACGATCCGCACTACGGCAGCTTCCTGTTCGTTGATGTGCAGTTCGTAGAGTTCGTGTTTGCGCTTGTTGATACGCCCACTCCGTACAAGGTCATAGCCATAAGGCGCATTTCCGCCCTTGAAGTGACCTTCTTCCACAAGCTGGCGCAGACTGGTGCGGGTTCGGACGGAAGTTTTTCGCTCTCGCCATCTGCCTGCCAGAAGCGGATGTAGTTCAGCAGTTTGTCGGTGTGGTTGTCGAAACGCTGCTCACCCTCTTGGGTACTCCATACCCGGATGCCGTTCCGTACAAACCATTCCACAACAAAGGGAGTTTCATCTGCGATACGACCGATACGGTCGAACATGAACACCAGCAGAATGTCGAACTTGCCCTTCCGTGCATAGTCCTTGATGATTTGCAGCTTGTCGCGGGCGGCAGCCCGGACTTTGTGGCCCGATACGCCTTCTTCCTGTTCCTCATGGACGATGACCCAGCCCTTCGATTCAGCGAACTTATGGCAAGCCTTTCGCTGCATGGGCAGGTCAGCTTCATGGTTGGAATTGAAATCCACCTGCTTATCGGTGGAAACGCGGTACAAGCAACAGACACGGATGTTGTTTTCTGTCATTACAAATTCCTCACTTTCATAACAAAAGTGGGGACAGACTTTATTCCGTTGTCAAAGAACGTCCGGCAATGGTTCGGCTTGTAGCACCGCCCGTTACCGCACTCAGTATAGCGTTTGGTTCTGCATTCGTCCATGATGTCAACCTACCTTCTTCGTATAGCTGGTGGCAAGCAGGATGTTCCGAATGCGCTCAAACGCTTCCGGGTTGGGTTCCTTGGAAAAGCTAAAAACGACAGGATAACCGTTGATTACATGATATTGCCGGTCGGCATCACGGTCAGCCGCAGGAAGGTTCTCTGCGACCTGAGAAAACTTGTCAATCATCGTAGTGCCCTTTCCTTTGATTTATCAGAATTTCATCGGCAGGGCATCCTTGCGGCACTTGCCGTTGTAGGCCATATAGATGGGAAAAACGTATTTCTTCCATCCGGGCAGTTTGGCAGGATTGTCCATGCCGCTGCGATAAATCTCCATGGGATGGACGCTGCCAAGCGCACGAACCAGCCGTTCCTCGCTGAACTCGCCGTGATACAACTCCACAAAGTGCATCATGCCACGCAGGACAGATGCACGGAATGAATCGGGCTTGCCATCCCACGCAGCCACGATTATCCGCAGGGATTCGCAGTAGATCTTTTCGCCCATCTGGTTATACAGCTTGAGTGCGGTGCCCACGCAGCTGATGCGGTAGTCGCTCAACTGCAAGCTGTCATAGTTGAAGTCCAGACCCACCCGATTGGTGGCTGCGAGAAATGCAACGGAGGGCGCATCCTCTCCCACGACCTTGGCACGGAGCTTGATGCCCGCCGTCAGAGGTGCGGCGTGACCGTTCTGCTCTGCGAAGAACAGAGCTTCCTGCTGCATCGTCAGGCCGGTGTAGATCTTGCACAGAATCGGCAGATCCTTACCGCCGTTGCGCAGGATACGCGCTTCAATGGTATGCTGGCCGTCCGTTACATAATACCGGCCATTGCGAAAGCTGACCTTCGGCTCGTTCGCCGTATATTCGTTAAAGTCTTTGGCAATCAGCTCAACGCGCTTGCGCTGGATGCCCCGCTGGTACAGCTCACGAGGGTAGATCAGCTTACTGCTGTGAATGACCACCATCTGGTACGGCGGTGTGATATGAAAGGAAGCGGAGAAGTTATCCGCAGTGTTTTTCAGGCGCATCTCATTTCCTCCTTGATTCGCCAGATGTATTTTTCAGCTTCTTCCAGAATCTCAGCGACCTGCTGCTTACGCTTCGGGATGGTGAGCAAGGTGGGATTAAAGGTAAAGCTGTATTCGAGCCGCTGAATCATGGCATGAACAGCGGATTGCAGTTCGGTATACACCATCATCTCCTCTACGCTCCCAGCGTCCTCAAAGGACGATTTGATGGGTGTGTAGGGATAGATGGGTGGCTTTCCATCCACCACTTCAGGAGGCGCATAAGCCGCCTGAGAGCGGATGATCGGTTTGAGTTTTTGAATGCTGCCCATCGGATTCAGGGCAAGACTGATCTTCACTGCATCATCGACCCGGCGCATATTCTCCGGGGAAAGGTGTCCGACAAACTTCAGGACACGGCTTTTATCAATGGTGAAAATCTGTTCTGCCTGAACAATGGACGGCTTCAGGCCATCTTCTTCTACCTGACAATGCGTTGCCTGTGTTACTTTCTTATCTGTCTTACTTGTCAAAGCCGCGACAATCAAAGTCGGAGAGTAGATGTTGCCGACATCATTTTGAAGAATGACTGCTGGGCGGGCACCGTTTTGTTCGGAGCCAACGCCTGCCTCCAGTTTTACAAAATAGATGTCTCCGCGTTGGAACTTCCAATTCGATTCCAAGTGCGAGCCTCCATTCTGATATGCAAAAGCCCGCTGCTTTTTTGCAGCGGGCTTTGCTCAATTCATGGTGGTAATTGATTTTAGGGATTCTATCGCATCCCTGCGGGTGAATGAAAACCGGATTCAGCGCGGCATGACAACGTAGTCGTAGCCACGCCGGGTCTGGCAGACCGTGCAGGTTTCCATGCATCTGTCCTTATTCGGCACAATGGCGATCTTGAACGCCTTGGTTTCAACGTAGTGCCGGAGGCAGACACCGCAGAGGGTACGGATGGACTTGACCATCGCAGGAGTCAGCTTCATCTCATGGTAGATCTGACGCTCTTTGATGGTAGGATTCAGTTCATCCATAGGCTTACCTCCTATGTGTAATTAAAAATAAGCGGGTAGTTATGTAAAGAACAGGAGCAACCGAAGACTGAAAACAGCATCCGGCTGCTCCTGATAAAATATGTTTAGGTCTCTCATATTCGCCCTCGGCTCCCTGAGAGTGGGGAATCATTCGGCAGCGGATTTGTACCGCTTCATTGGCATCTCAGCCACCCCGCCTACATTCTGACCGGGCCGCGAATTACGGAAGTATCATTGATCTGAGTACCGAACAACTGAACTATTCAGTTTTCAAGGTTCGTGAGTGTGGACATATCACCAGCGGCGAGAGCCGTCTGGTGAATTGTCCCCTCACTTACGAGCCATCGAGAAGCCTCAATCTACACCCAAAAATCCAAACTTCTTCAAAAATTTAGTGATTTTCAAGATTCGCTTGCTAATATTTTGCTGTGCAATGCCATAAACTTTAGATAATTCTACGGTACTATATTCGTCGCGGAAATACAGCGTGATAAGCCGAAGTTCTTCATCGGAGAGTTTTTCTAACCCTTCTTGCAAACGCTTGTCTTTGATTTCGCCTACCCATGCAAACCGAGTCCGGGTCTCGTGGTAAGTATCGGTTACAGCAATTGCCTTTTCATACTGCTTAAAGTCAGAAGATTTCCTTCCCGTGCTGTCATCACCATCGTCAACGATTGCCAGTGTGTTTGCAACGTAGGAACGCTCACTATTGAGAACGCCCAAATCAAAATCATACATGGCTTGGATTGCATCTTCACTCATTCCCGCCTGTTGGTACTGCACACGCAGCCGTTCCCACTTTTTGTTCAGTTTTCGACGTTCGTTGCCGTTATTAAATTCCATTGTTGACCTCCAAATTTTCGATAAGGCGTAAAAAATTGAAAATTTGGAGATTCTAGGGATACTTTGCGGCCAGCTCCAGCCACGAAAAGAGGGCAAAAAGAAACATGAAGTGTCCTTTCCGCTGGATGCGGAGGATGAGGACACTTCACTGCTGGACAGGATGCCAACTTTTCTTTGGCGCAAAAAATAAGACGCATTAAAGAAAAGGGTACAGACACTGTTTTCCATCCGTAGATGGAAAGCAATATGAGTATCCTCGGCCTTTAATGCATCTCAGGCTTTCGATATATTTTTCTTCGTTACAGGTCAAAAGCGGTTTATCCGGCTAAAAAAGGACAAAAAAATAAAGCCCTCGCGGCCAGACAACAAGGCTTTGACTTGCCTTGTTATCATAGCACACGAGGGTCTTATAGAAGTCACATGACGGTCTTATGAAAGTCACATGGAACGATTTTAGAAAAAATAAGGTCACACAGAAGTTGTATGAAGGTCACACGAAAGTCGCATGACGCAACTACGTTATTTTATCGTTCGAGTGAGTTGAGTAGTTTCTGGTATTCATCTTCGGGCAGCTTTTGCTTCGCAGCCGCAAGCTCGCCCGCTGCCATCTCGTCCATGTGCTGCTTCTGGTACGAGCGAATAAGCCAATAGTAGGCTTTTGTGTTTTCCGGCGCGATGGTCAGGGCCAGTGCAGCATCCCGATGAAGCAGATCGTATGCGTGGAAGTCCATCAACTGCTTCAGCAGTTCATTAACTGTACTCATAAATGCGAGGTGGTATCGGTTTGCGTAGTGAACCAGCCAGTGTTCGCCATTGGCAGCAGAAAGAAGTTTGCCCTGATACAATGATGCCGCTTTTTCGAGCAATCTCACCTTATTTATAGCAGAAGTGGCTTTTGCGGCCGCAATGCACAACTCATCGAACCGCTGAAAGTCGGTCGTGATATGGAGGTCGGGGTTGAATTGGTAGCCAGACGGCGTGGAGAGAATCAGCTGTTCATCCGAGATAATACTGAATGCCTGCCGCAGCCGGTAAACGAGCTGTTTGACCTTTTTCCGGGTTCGTCCTTATCCTCCAGTTCTTCTGGCCAGATTTCCTGTACGATTTCCAACGATGAAAGGGCTTTCTTATTGGAAAGCAGCATAAAGGTCAGCAGACGGCTGATTTTAGGAGATTTCAGGTCGGACTCCGGCAGGACACCGTGGGAAGTGTGGATTTTCAATTCTCCGAACAAGCTGATGAAGACATCATGGCTGCTCTTGATATTTTCTGGCGAGATTGCCATGCTCAGACTGTCAGCCATTCGCTTATCGTTGTATGCCGCCAGTAACACATAGGCCAGAAGTTTAAGCATACTGGTCTGATGGATGTACCGCTGAGGATTGCGAACAGCAATCAGGGCGATTTGCCGAGGCTCCAAAGGAATTGCAAGGACAGACTTGATTCCCAGACGCTCATAGAGTTGGTACTCATCTGGATAGAGGTCTTTAACTTCTTCGGCATCGGGCACAACCATGGGAGTTCCTCTGCGCACTGCCTTTACCCAGCGGTCGAGAAATTCAGACGATTCAAACTCATTTGTAAGGATAGTAGTTTTATCTTCTTGGCATTCATTGTGCCACCAGAGTGGCTTCCACAGCCCCAAATCCAGATCAACCTGAATCAGACCGCACCAGTCGGCATCATAGAATTTACAGGCCGCTTCCATGACGCAAAGTGCCACCTCTTTTGGCGGCAGGTGGCGATAATACAGCTGCGTTTCCAGATTGTTCATTGTGTTTTCAAAATCAAGAGCGCACTGGATATTCTCGGAATCAGGACTTTCGCACACCTGATCAAGTTGCCGCATAACAACACCTCCTGAATAAAAAGCAGCATCCGGGCATTCTCCGCTTAATACGGTGAATCCCGGATGCTGTCTATGTAAAAGCTATCTCTCCACCGCATAAGCTGAAGAATGCCCCATCATTTTTTGCTTTCAAAAGCAAAAACCGCCTGTGAGTTGAAATCTTCACAGACGGTTCTAACATGGTAGAGGGATAAAATTATCCCATTCAAAAAGCAATCGGCTGTCATGACCTCGTATATGAGATTTTAGACCCATTTGGCTTTGTGTTCCTATCTTTCGGTAGGTTTACCAAGTATTAAGTTCTTTGATAATTTACTTTTTTACGATTGTTTTTATAAAAGCCGTAAGTGCATTGATCTGCTCGGCATCGAACTGTTTTAGCTGGTCAACAAGTGCATTCATTCCATTGGAGGTTTCCTCGCCGAAATTAAAAAATTCTTGTGGAGTAATGTTGAAATATTCGCAGATGTAAAAGAAATTTGCCATCGTCGGAAAGGCAGTACCACTTTCGATTGCACGAATATAGCCGGGATTCTGCCCGATTGAGAGGCTCATGTCTCTTGCAGACACACCCTTCTGTGTGCGCAGCTCAGTAAGCCTCTTAGAAAACTGTTCTTCGTACATGGCCACCACCATCCTTCTCAACTCTATTGTAGTCGAGAGCATAGCCGAAACCGAACGATTAAATCTATTATTTTTAATTGATATAATCAACTACCTGTGATAGACTAAAAGAAAATGGAAAAAATAAAAACCATGAATTTTTACATTCATGGTTTGTGTTTCCTGTCGCAGAGTAGCTTACTCTGCGATACCGACAACAAAATTACCTTGAATCGTTTGATATTTCGAAACGACGGCTTATTTGACGGAGATGAAATCGGCCAACTGTTCCATTGTTTCTCTCTTCAACTCCAACGAAGGATGAACATACCGGTTCATTGTGATGGTAACAGATGAATGCCCCAAAATCTCACTCAGAGTTTTGATGTCGATTCTCGCTTCCACACAACGGGTAGCGAATGTGTGCCGAAGAACATGAAAATTTCGATTTTCTAGACCACATGCCATGAGAATCTTATGAAACCGGCGCTGAACGCAGCGTGGTTCAATCAGCCTAGATGACGAGCCACTCAGAAAGTAACCGGTCTTGCCTAACGGGTACATATTCAGATATTCAAACAACATATGCGAAACCGGAATCGTCCGATTTGCAGAGCTGCTTTTGGGGGATGAAATGAGTATATGTGTTTTTTGAGATTCAGGTATTCGAGTCTGAATGCGCTGCATCGTTTGGCAAATACAAAGATTTCTCTCAGAAAGAGAAATCTTGTCCCATGTCAACGCACACAGCTCTCCGATTCGGATACCAGTGAACAGACATAAGAGGATGCCGAGATTCAGACAATCGGGGTGGCCTATTAGATATTTCTGAAGCGTCAACTGTTCGGACAAGCTCAAAACGGGCAAGGGTTTCGGTGTTTGTTTTATCCGTATGTCAAAAATCGCAGAGTCTACTGGTATGTTCTGAGCCTTTGCGTAATGCAAGATACGGCGAAGAACAGAAAGAATGTCAGAAACCGTTTTAGTCGAAAGAGCTGTTCCATCCCTTTTACCATGTGTTTCAATCTCTTTACAAAAATCCAGCACATGTTCCTTCGTAATGCTCTCGATTTTTGCTGTCTGGAAATACGGCATCAGATAACACCTTATTAGAGTGCGATAACGGATATAGGTTGACTCTTTAAAGCTTGTTGAAAAGGTATCAAGCCACTCTATAGAGAAGAACTCAAAGACTGAACCTTTACTCATCTCTTTAGAATTAGGGGCGTTGCCTTGAAGTCGAATCACATCCTGCAAACGGTTACGTGCTTCGTGATACGATGATGCATACAAATAGCCATATAAAGGTTTACCTTGAGCGGTTCGCGACTTTATGTAGCGTGCTTCCCACCGGCCATCCTTTCTTTTGTAGATGTTCAATCCTTTCCTTGACATCGAAATCTTCCTTTCTCTTTTGTCGACGGCTTATTGGACGGAGTATACAATTAAATTTTATTATTTTTGGCAAAATCGTCGATTGTCTCTAACATTTTTCTGCATCTTCTCAGGTTTTGAGCCTCTTTCTCTTGACCGTATGAATGATTGGCGGTAAAATTTAGTTGAAAAATCCTGTCGCAGAGTAAGCTACTCTGCGACAGCAAGATGGTACACTTATGCTCAATGCAAAAAGTGAGGTTGACAACATGATTGTTCGGGTAGGTTTTTTAGATAAGGACGAAAACTATATTGCACGGCTTGCAAATTATTATAGTGCACACGCTAATGAGACCGTGCAGTTTGAAATCTATCTTTTCACGAAGGAAGAGGCTTTGCGGAAGCAATTGTCGAGAGGTGGGCGGATGGATCTTCTGGTTGCGGAGGAAGATCTCCTGCCAGAGCCGGAAGAGTACAGCCGTAATATGGAGCTTGCTTTCTGGAGCACGGAGAAACACGAGCAGAAACGAAACGGATATCCGGTGGTCTTCCGTTACCAGAAGGCCAGCGAGATCTTCCGGGAATTTCAGAGCATGGCGGCAAAACGCGGCCATGGAGCATCGAGCTTTGAGATGCAGGCGAATGGACAGGTCGTTCTGTTTATCAATGGAGCAGGTGGTGCAGGCAGCGGCACAGCGGCAGCGGGCTGTGCGGCGGCAATGGCGGCACAGGGGAAAAATACGGTCTGCTTCACACTGAAACAGAATGCGTGCAACGATTCCTTTGATATATGCGGAAGCTCTATGACGGATGTGATGTATGAGATTAGCATGTGGCGTCAGCTGGGCGGCAAAGACCAAGGACAGTTGCAGATGAAATTGCAGAGTATGCTGAAGCAGGACAACGAAACTGAGGTGTATTCTTTCGCACCGTTCGACCTTCCTGTCAGTGCGATGAATTTTGATGCGGAAAGTGTAGAGAACCTGATACAAGCAATCAAGGGTATCTGCGAACGATGTGTCATCAGTGCGGACGGCACGCTCTCCCCGATGCTGCTCAAACTGATTCGTCTTGCGGATTGGACAGTCATCGTCAGTGACAGCACAGCAGAAGGAAACGAAAAGAGTAGTAAACTGCTGGATTCGCTGGAAGCCATCGACAGCATGGACGAAAAATTGATCGTCGGTAAGATGGGCGTAATCTTTAATAGGTTCGGCTCTACGGGCCAAAAACTGGCACTGCCAAAGTATGCAAGTGAACTGGGGACGATTCCACGCTATCAGAATGCGGATAAAAAGCGCATCATCCGGGAATTGCGGATGAGCAGTGTCTACTCCCGGATGATTTGACGACGGTAAGGAGGAACAGATGACAACAGAGGAACTGAAAGACCTTCGCACCAGAGTCTTGGAAGCCATCAACCGGGAGTTACAGCCCACGCGGATGACCGATGAAGAGTTGCTGAAAGCAATCACCTCTTTGGTGGATCGAGAAAGCAGAGGAGATTATCTGCTTCCAATTCAGAAGATGGATACGGTCAACAGCATTTATAAAATGTATCGCGGCCTTGGCGGTCTGCTGGATTCCATCCTTGCGGATGAAGATATCACGGAGGTCATGATAAACGGCCCAGACAATATTTTTGTGGAGCGCAAGGGTCGTTTGACCCGGGTGGATAAGCATTTCAAGGATGAACAGGAACTTCGCCGTGTGATAGATCTGATCGTTGGTAAGGCACATCGTGAGGTCTCGGAAGCAAATCCTATCGTGGATACCCGTCTGGAAGATGGCAGTCGTGTGAATGTAGTGCTTTCGCCGATTGCACTGAGCGGTTCTACTGTTACCATCCGAAAGTTTTCCAAGCAGCCTATGACCATGGAAAAGCTGCTGGAATACGGCTCCATCACCCCGGAGGTTGCACAGTTCCTTCAAAAATTGGTAAAAGCACGATATAACATTTTTATTGCAGGCGGTACAGGCAGCGGAAAAACGACATTCCTGAATGCCCTTTCCAGCTACATCCCTCATGATGAGCGTATCATTACCATTGAGGATTCTGCAGAGCTACAAATTACGCAGATCCCCAATATCGTGCGCCTTGAGACACGCAATGCAACGGCATCTTCGGGAGAAAGCAAAAAATCGACATCCAGAGCCTGATCCGTTCCAGCCTGCGTATGCGTCCGGACCGCATCATTGTGGGCGAGGTTCGCGGCGCAGAGGCACTGGATATGCTTCAGGCCATGAATACGGGCCACGATGGAAGCCTTTCGACCGGACATGCGAACTCAGCGGAGGATATGCTGAGCCGTCTGGAAACGATGGTGCTGCAGGGCGAGGCGGCCCTTCCGCTGAAAGCTATCCGGCAGCAGATATCCAGTGCGGTGGATATCATGATCCATCTGTCCCGCCTGCGCGACCACAGCCGCAAAACGATGATGGTCAGTGAGATCCTCCCGCATCTGGACGAGAACGGTGATATCAGACTGAATCCGCTGTTTGAGTTCCGGGAGGACGAAAACTCTACGCTGCAGCATGTTTCGGGAGCGTTGGTGCGGACAGAAAATCCCATGATACAGACGGACAAATGGACACGTGCTGGCTTCCTGCTGGAAGACATCCCGACAGCAAAGTAAAAGTGATTGGGAACAGAGAGGAATGATCGGATGAAAAAAAGAACAGAATGCGGAAAAGACAAAAGTCAGAAAGCTCGCCAGAACGAAAGAAAAAGTCTCCCAGTGGACGACGAATCCACTGAACGAAAAGGTTCTGGATTACCACAACTATGAGATGACAAAGAGCGAATCGGTGCTGTATTTCGTGGCGGCATTTCTGGTTGGCGGTGTGGTGAGTCAGTTTTTCTATGGCGGTCTGTTTCAGGAGGACGGTGTGCCGACACTGCTGACGTATATCAGCAATTCGGCGGCCTTTGTAATAGTGGGATTGCTCGTTGGCAAGGTATTCCTTCCTGTGCGCAGCCGCCAGCTGGCAGAAAAACGCCGGGATACGCTGCGGCGGCAGTTCCGCGATATGTTGGAATCGTTGACCGCTTCTTTGGCGGCTAACAGCACTGTGCGCGATGCGTTCAGCTCGGCGTATACGGATATGTGTATGCAGTATTCTGATGATGCGTTGATCTCCAAAGAGCTGGATCAGTTCCGCCGTGCAGAGCAGATCAATGTGACACTGAATGTCATGATGGATGATTTTGCTAAACGCAGCGGCGTGGAGGAGATACAGGATTTTAATAATGTATTTCAGGTCTGCTACGGCCCCGGCGGTAACATGAGCCGCGTCATCAACCAGACCCACGATATCATCTGCGAGCGGATGGAAGTGGAGGATGAAATCCAGGCGAAGATCCATGCAAATGAAATGGAGCTGAATATCATTATGCTGGCTCCGGTGCTCATTGTTGCGCTGATGCGTAGTGCCAACGAGACATTTGCACAGAATCTGGCTTCTCCGGTAGGCGTTGCAGCTGTGACAGGTGCATTGGTACTGTTTGCCATCGCCTACATCTGGGGACAGAAAATCATTGCGGTGAGGTAAAGAGGAATGCTGATTGTAAAAATGATTTGTCTGGCGATAGGCACGGTCTTGGCAGTTCTTTTTATCCTGCTGACGATGCGCGGCAAAAAAAGAGGACTGGCGCATTGAGGGTGTGCCGGAAAAAGAATTCAGCGATAAAGAACTGTGGGCAGCTGGGTTTGCCATGCAGCAGATGCCGATGTTTTCGATGGATTCGGCAGTGGGCAAAAAGATGATATCGGCCTCGGCTATCCTGCATCCTGAAAACGGTGGGCGCTTTGTGGAATACTGGGCGCGGCTGTACTGGGCACGAACCTTATCAATGTCCCTGCTGGTGCTGGCTTTGGCATTCTGCGCCGCTGTATTCATGGATGGCTATATGCTGTTTGCTGTGCTGGTGGCAGGTGTTGCCATGGTGGCAGTTATTTATTCCAACGGCGCAAATGAGATGAGCAATCAGCTCCAGAAGCGCAGCACGGAATGCATGATGGAGTTTTCCAATGTGGTATCCAAGCTAACTCTGCTGATGAACTGCGGTATGATTCTGAAAGAGGCGTGGTATATCGTTGCAAAAAGCAAGCAGGGCATCATTTATGAGTTGATGCAGGAAGCCTGCCGTGAAATGGACAACGGTATGGCCAGCGCAGAAGCAATCTACAACTTTGGTGTCCGCACTGGTTCGCCGGAAGTGCGCAAGTTTGCAAGCATCATTATCCAGAACATCGAAAAGGGTGGGTCAGACGTGACCGCTGTGATGCGCCAGCAGGCCGATGAGCTGATGTCCCAGCGGCGGCAGATGTTGCTGCGCAAGGGCGATGATGCCGCTGCACAGCTGCTGGCCCCCACGACTATCGTTCTGATTGGTGTAATTCTCATCATCATGGTGGCAGCCATGTCCGGCATGGATATGGCGATTTAAAAGTGGATATAGGCAGACCGTCTGCTTATATAAATAAATTCTCAGGAGGAATATTTTATGAATAAGTTTATAAACAAGATCTACATCAAGGCATTGGTCGGCGCTAACATGGCAAAGAACGAGCTGCAGAAAATGCGTGAAGAGGACGAGGGCCTCGACATCATCATCACCATTATCCTGGTGGCTGTTGGTCTGGTCTTGGTTGGCATTTTGGTGAACTATGCAAAGAAAATCGTCAGCACTGCAGACTCTCAGGTAAATCAGATTGGCAACACGGTTGGAGGTTTGAATTCGACTGTTAAATAAAGTAAATAGTTGAATATAAATCTAAGCGAATCTTGCCTTTTGCGGGGTAAGATTCGTTTCCCATGGGCCGTGCTCTTATTATGGGTGCGACCTATGGGAAACGAAACAAATAAACAATATATATGAGGAATCACAATGGAATGGATCGTTGCGGGATGCGGAGCAGTATTGACCCTTGCGGCAGTCTGCATCGCAAGAAAGAAAACAGGACTAGAACCATCTGACCGAAAAAAGTGGCTGGCGGCGCTTCTGCTAGCTGGTGTGGGCGGTTTTGCGAGCGGCTTTTTGTTGATATTGCGTGTGGGCACATACCTGCCCAATCTGCTGCGGTTGTTGCTGCTGGGGGCGTTCCTTGCGGCGGCGGCTTATACGGATGCCCTGAGCCGCCGGATACCGAATCAGGTCGTGCTTGGTACGGCGGCGGTGTTTGCAGGATGTACGCTCCTGGATTTCCTGTTCAGCGGGATGGATGCGGTTGCTATGATGGTAAACGGACTTGTTTCGGCAGGTGTGTTTTTCTTGGTGTTCTTTCTGGTCAGAATGGCTTCGCACGGCGGTGTCGGATACGGCGATATAAAGATGATCACCGCAGCAGCCCTTATCTTTGGCGTTTACGGGACTTTCAGCTTTCTGCTGACATCACACGTTGCGGCGGCACTGGTGGCAATCGTGCTGTTGATTTGCAAAAAGCATCCCGTAAGGATGGATTGCCGTTCGGGCCGTTCTTTTATCTGGGGTATCTGGCAACGCTTCTGATGGGAACATTTTGAGCAATAGGAGGAATTAAAGGATGAAAAAACGCGGCTGGTTGCATTGGTGGCGCTTGTGGCAGTCTGTATTGCAGGCTGGACGGTTTTGGGCATGAATGCAGTGAGCGAGGTCAAAACACAGAAAGATACTGTGGCGGCAGCGGAATATTACCGCGGCAAAAAGCTGTTCCAGCTTTCGCTTCAGAATTACATGAGTGCAATCGGTAACAAGCCCACAGAAGCACTGTATGATGCCTACATCGCCACCTGTAAGGAATATTATGAGGACTGTGCCACGGCGAATGTCCGCAGCATCGAAGAAGATGCCTATGCGGCGGCTGTGGCAGAGTATCCGGCTCGGGCAGACTACTGGGAGGCTTATGTGCAGCTCTATTATGAGGACGGCGATTACGACTCGGTGGTAAGGACGCTGAAACAGGCAGATGCGGCAAAGATACCGTTCAATGATGCAATGATGCAGTACTGGAATGAGGCTTACTACGCCTGCAATGTGTCCAATTCGAGCTATCTTTCGGTGCAACTGGCTGGAATGGATGGTGTGTACCTTGGATGGGATGGAGAAAAAATGTCCTTTTCAGCAGCGCAGACGGCGAACTGCTGGACCGGGATTATGTCTTTGTCGGCCCGGTGGGACAGAGCACTGTGGTACTGTGTTCGGATGAAAAAGGCGAAAGCTTTGCCTTTCAGCTTAGCCAGAATCTGATGGTTGGCCGCTTTATGGCAGAAATCGAAGAAGGCAACGGATACGGCGATGGACTGTTTCCGGTGAAGCTGAAGGGCCGCTCTGACTGGAGTTATATCGATATCAACGGCACGGAATACCTGAATGGTTATCAGATGGCAGGTATGTTCCAGAACGGAAAGGCACCTGTCCGGACACAGAACGGTGAGTGGATCTTTGTGGATCAGAGCGGTGCACAGCAGGGTAGCAGCTATGAAGAAATCCAGCTGTCGGAGAATGGTTCGTGGCTGGTCGGCGGTGTGTTCCTCGCAAAAAGAAAACGGCGTATGGAATTTCTACTCGGAAAGCGGCGAGAAGCAGGGAGCACTGGATGCGGATGCGGTCGATCTGAACCGAGGCAGCGGTCTTGCCTTTTGCAAGAACGGCAAATGGGGTTTTGCGACAAATGACGGAAACGTAGCCATCGAGCCGGAATATGATAAGGCAAAGAGCTTTTTCCGGCGGCGTTGCAGCGGTGTGTACCGATGGCAAATGGGGCTTCATCAATGGAAATGGTACGCTGGTGATCGATCATCTTCTGGCAGATGCGTCGTATTTTGATGCAAACGGAGTCTGCCCGGCCAGAGTGCTGGACAGCGATGTTCAGCAGATGCTGAGCTGGCGCGTAGAACGCAGCTGAGCCGCAGGAGGTATACCATGAAAAAGTGGTGGAAAGAAAGCGCCCTCCGGCAGCAGGAGAACGGCATGGAAGCAATCGAGGGCCTGCTGGTGATCACCCTGATGCTGTTTGTGCTGTTCTATATCTGGGCGTTTGGTTTTTTGATGTACCAGAACTGGGCTGTGCAATATGTCGCAACTGATACAGCATCCCGTATTGCGCAGACGTATGGGTACTCGAGTTCGGACCCGATTACTGGTTATATCAGTCATGCGACGAGAGTCAGCCTCAGTCCATACAGATATAAAGATGACGAAGAAGAGAAAATTCAGGATGTCAATGCGAATCGGGCTGAAAAATATGCGCGGTATAGTCTGAAAAAAGCAGGATTTGCAAAAGAAAAAGGACTGGATATAGAAGTAACGACTGTGAAGGACGCACTTGCAGCAAGCCACGTGGAGGTCAAAGTAACTGCACAGTATGAAATCCCGTTTGGATTTGCAATGAAGTATTTTGGGCAGAGTCCTTATCGGGAATTTACGGCTACGGGCCGGGCGGTCTGTCTGGATATACAGCATTATATCTATACGAATAAGAGCCTGGATGCAATGGAAGATGCGATTGGTGCGGGAGTCAGTTCGAGCGTAATAAAAACGGCGGAAAAAGTCATTTCCATTATACGTTCTGGATTCAAGGCGCTGAAAAAATAATAAGGGCGAAACATAAGATAAGTAACTACGTGTGAGGGGAAAAATATGTTTGAACTGAAAAAGCACGTGAAAGAGCGGCTGATAAAAAGAACAGAGGGTATTATTTCGCTTCTGCTGATAGTATTGCTTGTTCCGTTTTATTCAGTAGCTGCTATTCTGGAAGAAGTGGGGCGGTATCAGAGCGCTTTGCGAGGGCTGGATTCGGCGATCAGTTCCAGTGAGATGTCGGTGCTTGCACAGTACGATCAGTTTTTGATGGACCGCTTTGCATTGTTGGCAATCGATCAGAATAAAAACATTGATCAGCAGTTTTTGTCTTACTTGAAAAAGCAGGATACACAGGATACGCGTTCGTTTTCTCTTTCAAATGCGCAGACCAAGGCCACGGGCGTATACCCATTGGCAGATATCGAGGTATTGTACCAGCAGATCAATGAATTTTCAACGTATACCGTTCCTACAAAGCTTATTCTGGAAGGTGTGAATTTTGACAATATTGTTTCTCAGCTTGAAGGCTACAGCACAACGGTGAGCAATGTTATCAAACAGCTGAATTCTGTAGGTTCGAGCCTGCAGGGCGGGTTGGATTCGTACAATGCCCAGAAGGAGGCCAGCGAGCAGCTTGATGCAGTGACCAAGACAACGGGCGAATATGCTGAGTCGTATAACAGGTTCAAAAATGCGATGGACAGCTTGATCGAGCATAAAAAACAGAGCGGCCTGAAAATGAGAAAGAAGCGGCGCAGTGGGACGAACAGCTGAAAAACCTGCTTCAGGAAGCCAATACAGCCAAGGATGATTATCAAAATCAAATCGACAAGGAACGGGATGGAATATCCAGCCTGGCTAAAAAATTCGATACGGCAGCAAGTAAGGAACGCAGTGCGTATGATACTCTTGTGGATGGAGTGACAACTGCCGTATCGACCAAGCAGGCAAGCGAAAAGGATGTTCTGAATAAAAACATTCAGGATAATAAAGGTGTGATAAAGGAAATCGACCGCCAGCTCGCTGCATTGGGTGACGCTCCACAAGGAGAAAATCGGGAAGAAAAAAGACAGTTGAAAGCTTTGAGGGACCAGGTACAGGAGCGAATAAATGAGGACACGGACAGCATAAATAAGATTGCAAATGAAACGACCAGCATGAAGGAAATTACAGATGAGCTGAAAACGGGTGATAACGCAAAGGATGTTCTGGAGGACTATAATTCAGAGGCATGCGTGGATTCGTTGAAGGGCCTGAACGAAGAAATGGAATTTCTGAAGGGGATGGACCTGGAAACCATGAATGCGGACAGTCTGGAAAATCTGGCCGGAAAGCTTCATCAGGTGGACTTGAGCAAGTTTCAGAGACACGAGCAGCTACAAGGAACTCTGGAATAATGTGCGCCAGTCTGTGGGACAGGAGAGCATACAGGGCGTTCCGATGGATTTTATCGATGGCATTTTTGCTCTATTAAGTATTGACACACTCTACGACGAAGATCTGAACAGCAAAATAGATTTGAACTATTATGGAAAGCTTCCGAGTCAGAGGATTCGCTCTGCGCAAGAATACTCACTGGATTCGCCATTTGAAAAAGAAGACCAGAAAACAGCACAGGATAATCTGAATAAAATCGGACTGCCGATTTCGGAGGCGGACTCTGTAGAGCTGGATGGCGGCATCAACGTTGGCGGGCAGGCTGATGATGATGGAGAAGCAACGGGAAATCTGTTCAAAAAAATGATTCAAATGGTCAACCGGCTGAAAAAAGAAAATGGAGGGATACAAAGCTGTTGTAGACAGCATGAGCAACCTTGCAAAAGGAAACAGCTGGGATAAGGTCCTTCTGATGGGATATCTGACTTATAGCGTTTCAAATCGTACAAACTACGATTCGGGAGTGTCGTTGTCTGGTGCATCGTTTAGCGGAAGCGGAGGCTTGGCTCCCAAATATGAGGCGCAAAATGTCCGGGGTGAATTTCTGGTAAAAGAAGAAAACAAATACTCATTCTGCGGGGCAGAGATGGAATATCTGATGACCGGAAAGATGAGTGAATATGAAAATCAGGCAAGTGTTTTTGGTAAATTGGTCGCTCTTCAGAGTGTGATGAGCATCTGGGCAGTTGCAAATGATCCGTTTGTTGACGGCATGAAGATAGGCTGGTCAACGGCTGCCGCTGCAGTGCCTTATGCCGGACCCGCACTGAGTTTTGCGATGAAAATACTGACACCGGTCCTGTTCGCAATGGCAAATGGTACAGTGGATACACTTCTCCTGGTGAATGGAAACAAAGTCCAACTTTTTAAGACCGCAAAAGGAGTACATGTTAATCCCACTGGATTTGCCAGTGCTCTGGAGACGCTGATGAATTCCAAAATGTTTGACTCGAAAGATCAGGCAACATTTAAAAGTGTTAATGAAAAGATGCAGGCACGCAGGGATACATACAGCACATTCAAGGACGCAAAAGTTGATGAGAACGGCTTGATCATTCCGTCTGATACGGGCACATCGTCAGGTGCTGACACATCGACCAGCATGGCGAATAAAAATACGGACGTATCTAAAAAAATCGGAAAAGAAGAAGCCATTTGATGCAAGCAACTACGGAAAAAGCCTGAATGAATTCAACTATACAGAGTTCATGTTTATTATGCTGATGGTATTTTATACCGGAAGTACAGATCAGCTTTTGAACCGCGTTGTGGACATTATCCAGATGGAGGAAACAAATCGAGCACTTACGACGAATAATACCCAGTATTCCCTGAAGGAGCAGCTGACGGGTACTAGAAAAAAGTTCGACGTGGATAAAGCGTATACTGCGGTTCGTGCGGAAGTGAATGGAAAATTTGTAAATGTATTGCCGGTTCCGACTTTATCAAAGGAGTCTGTATGGACTGCACATCGGATAATCTATCGAGGGTATTAAAATGAAAAAGATATTTTCTGGATTTAAGGATGAGCAGGATGGTGCGATTGCAATCGAAGCATGTATCTCACTTACATTATTTCTCATTGTAATGATTGCGCTGTACAGTGTGATACAGGTGTTTACGGTTCAAAGCATGATCAGCCATGCTATGCAGGAAGCCTGTCAGAGCATGGCGCTGGAAAATTATAATCAGTCAATGTTCAAAACTGGAACGCTGCAGCAAATTCCCAGCAAAGTGTTTGATTGGATTTCAGGTGGACATCGAGAAAACTTCAGTACATCGGCAGATTTTTCATGGAAAGAACTGCTGCTTCCATCGTCCTCGACTTCAGGAGAAGCACAGACAGCTTTGTATGACAGTAATGCAAAACAGAGGTTCGCAGCTTATCTGGGGGAGGAGTAGAAAAAGCGGATGAGCTTCTGAAAAAAATTATGGCGTGGTGGGAGGTCTGGATGGAATTTCCTTTGCTGGCACAGAAAAATCTGGCACCGACATGACCATACAGGTTTCCTACAAGGTTCGTTTGCTCTTTTACATCGAGATGTTCCACTTCGGAGAATTTGAAAGTACACAAACAGTTTGCTGCAGACTCTGGAAATAAAACAGCGGAAAGGATGTCGCACTATGGAGGAATATACTGTTATCACACAGGGCAATGCAATCTATCTTGAGGGAAAGCTTGGAGATGAAGAGCAGCTGGATGAGGTAGACCGTGGGATGCTGGTCTCGAACCAGATCGCCGGTTTTCTGCCGCTCAGTGTGCAATGGGTCAATGGAAACTGCCGTCTGCTGTACAACATTACGGGTCTGACACCTCTGGAGCAGGCTGCAAGGATCCTGGAAAACGAGACCCGGCTGACCAACTTTTTTCCTGTCGCTGTGCAAGGTGGAAAAAGAATGCGATGAATATCTGCTGAATCCGCGCAAGATCGATCTGGAACCGGGAGTTGTCTATCTGGGTGCGGACGGAAAGGCATTTGTGCTGTACCGTCCGGTCGAGGCAGCAGGACAGAAGTATGACCCGATGGAGCTGACGCATTTCGTGTTTCGCCTCATTGGTCAGCAGATGCCTCGGGACAGCAGGATACTCAATGTTCTTTCCCGTCAGCTGCTGTATGGCGGAAGCTTTTCCTTTGCGGAACTTGAGCCGAAACTGAAAGAAAAACCGGTCATGGAAAAGATCCCGGAGCCGGTGCAGGAGGAGACCCCGCGATACGAGGAAAGACATCCGATCCAGGCGAAGCCGTATGTCCCGCCGAAGCCCGTGATGGAACCGCCGAAACCGGAGATCCCCAAGCAGGAACCGGTAGTCCCGGAACCGGCACAGGACAATCCTTTTGCACAGAGCGGCAATCCTTTCGCAGAAGTCCAGCCCAAAAATGAAAAGCCGCAGAAGGAAAATAAAAAAGCAGAGAAGAAACCGGAGAAAAAGAGCGGCGGCCTGTTTGGCCTTTTTGGAGGAAAGAAGGACAAGAAGAAAGCAGGCAGTGAAGAACAGGAAAACCCCTTCCAGCAGAAAGAAGAACCCCCGCAGGCAGGCACAAAAGGCCGAGATGCCTCGCGCGCAGCGCCCGGCCCCGGTCTCTGCGCCCATGCAGGCTCCGGCTGCCCCGAAAGTAGAAGCAGGCCGGACGGTGCTGCTGTCTGGCAGCGAGAACGGCGGGACCACCAAAACGATGGTCATGGGGAGCGGCACGACAGGCGCCGGAGAGCTGTACCTTGTCCAGAAGGACACGAATCAGTACATCCATGTGACCCATACGAATTTCCATATCGGACGTGCGGAAAATATCGTGGATTATACAGTGCAGACAAGAAACCACTATCTGGGAAATGACCATGCCTATATTTTGCTGGATGGCGGAAATTATTATATCGTTGATAATAATACGCAGAATCACACATATCTGAATGAGCGGCGGCTGGAGCCTTCCAAGCCGACACTGTTCCATGCAGGCGACACAATCCGGATGGCAGATGTGGTGTTCAACGTGATAATGGGTTCCTGACATGGCATTGCAGTTGGTACATATAACGGATAAAGGGGAAGTCCGCTCATCGAATCAGGACAGCTTCTGTGCGAGGATATCGAGCTTTGGACAGGAGACGGTCGCGCTTCTGGTGGTATGCGATGGAGTGGGTGGTCTGCAATCCGGAGAACTTGCCAGCACAGGTGCGGTGCGCTGCTTTGAAGACTGGTTTGAACAGCAGCTCCCTCAGATCATGGGATCGGAACTGACGGAGACGACGGTGTTTCTCTCGTGGCATCAGATGCTGGAAAATCTGCATAACACACTTTGTGAATATGCTGAAAGATCAGCGATGCAGTTCGGAACAACGGTATCTGCCCTGCTCATCTCTTCGGACAGGCTCTACTGGGTGCAGGTCGGCGACAGCAGAATTTATCTGGATGACGGAACCGGAACGGAGCAGCTGACGAAAGACCAGACGCTTGCGATGAGAGAGGTGGAGGCCGGGAGGCTTTCGCCAGAGGCAATGCAGACAGACCAGCGGAAGAATATTCTGCTACAGTGCCTTGGATATGGAAAAATGGAACCTGTGTTCCAGAGCAGACCACGCCCACAGAGGGGCGCTGTAGTGTTGTGCAGTGATGGATTCTGTCACTATTTGGAGGAGAAACAGATACGTCGTCTTCTTACAGAAACAGAAACGAGAGAACAGTTGTGGCAGCAGATGCAGAAAACTGTGGAGTACTGCCGTGCTCATGGTGAAACGGACAATATCACGGCGCTGGTGCTGAAGTGGGACGGTCAGGAACAGAAACGCTCCGATTCTGCAGAATGGATTGAGGTGTGGGCGAGGCTTTCGGGAGAAGCGGCACCGGAGGAATATGACCGGGAACTAGGAGGAATCTTGTGAGCGAAACAATTACGCTTGGGTTTACGAACCCAGATTATGAAAATATTCATGTGCTGAATCGGCTGGGTGGCACAGGAGATGTGTTTGCCGCTCATAAAAAAAAAGGGCATGGATATTGATGTGGTAATCAAGCGTACACAAGTGCAGTATCATGACCGAATCAAGCAGGAAAATGAGTCTATAATTCTAAAAAGTCTAAAGCATCAGTATTTGCCAAGAATCTATGATGTGCTTTATGGGCAGGACGGTTGTATCTATACTGTAATGGATTACATCAAGGGTGAAAATCCGGAGCAGTATGTACTGAAAAATGGTCCGGTGACCCCAAAAAGAGTGCTATCGCTGGGCGTGTCAACTCTGCGAGGCAGTCCAGTATCTACATCAGGAAAATAGCGAAAAACCGGCTATCATTCATTGTGATATTAAGCCGGGAAATGTAATGATTACCCGCAGCGGAGATATCTGCCTGATCGATTTCAATACATCACTGATTTTTCGGCGGGATAAGAAGGCGGTCGCAGTGACAGATGGCTATGCTGCGCCAGAACAGTACAGCCCTGTGCAAAAGCACCCCCAACGCAGCGATGCCGCCGCAGAGAGAAGGCATCAAAGATGCGACTGTACCAATGGATGCAACGATGCCGATGGAGACCGCGCTTCAAAATGAGGCAACAGTACTGATGGACGAGCAGTGGAATCCGTTGCAGCCCACAGAAAAAATGCCCGGCGGACAGGAAAGTAGCTTGCGAGGGGCGGATGCAGAGGGCGAATACGGTGCCATTTCGATGGCGACTGATATTTATGCCATCGGCGCAACGTTATATTTTGCTGTGACAGGGCGTGCTCCGGAAAAATCACTGGATAAAGTAACGCCGCTGGAACAGTATAAGCCTAAGATAAGCCGCTCGATGCAGATCATTATCACCCGGGCGATGCAGAAACAGCAGGAAAAGCGGTTTCAACAGGCTGCGGAGATGCTGCGTGCGCTGAAGAACATTGACAAAATGGACCGGAACTACAAGGACTATCAGGTGCGTAAGCGGGTCATTGCGCTGGCACTTGCAGTCTGTTTTTTCAGCAAGCGCATACAGCTGTTATTATGGCGTGACGCAAATGAGAAGTGAGCGGGAAAATCTCTATCTGCTGGACCTCGCACAGGCGGAACAGGCTGAGAAAACAGCGGACTATGGGACAGCGCAGACCCTTCTGCAGGGTGCTATCCAACGGCAGCCGGGACGGGCAGATGCCTATCTACAGATGGCTGTGTTGATGTACCGCACCGGAGATTATCAGGGCGCTGTCAATCAGCTGGAAAGCGCAGTTTCTTCCGGAAATCTGAAGGAAAATGACATGGATGCTGTCACACGGGAAAAGCTCCACTTCATCAAGGGAAACTGCTATATCGAATTGCAGGATTATGATAAGGCCGTACGAGAGTTACAGCTCGCTGTTCAGCAACAAGGCGCAGAGCCAGAAAGCTATCGTAGTCTTGCAATCGCACTGGCTAATGCAGGAAAGCTGGAGGATGCCAAAAAGACTCTGGAAATCCTGCGGGAAAACGGCGCATCTTCGGGAGACTGCGATTTAGTCGCAGCGGAGATTATGTCACTGCAAAAGCAGTATTCTGAAGCACTTGACCTTTACCAGAAGGTGTTTGATGAGGTCGATGACGTACAACTTCTGAGCCATGCATATCTGTCAGCGGCCAATGCGGCATTGAATATCGATGATTTCGTATATGCGGAGGAAATTCTGGAGCAAAGCTGTAAAGCGTTGCCAGAAGGTCAGTCTGTGCTCGAAAGGGAGATGTTGGCAGATATTTCCCTACAGCAGGCTGTTACGGACAAGGAGCACTCAGAAAAGTATTATAAACAGGCAGAACAAAGGCTGAATGAGCTAGTGGAAAGTGGATACGCAACCATCTCGACAAAGCTAAATCTTGCAACAACGCTACAGGCACTGGATAAATACAGCGAGGCAAACAAGATTTTGCAGGAACTTTCAGAGCAGTATCCGGAAGACTACCGTTTCGATATGCAGAGAGCATACCTTCTTATTGACTGGCAGAATGCAAAGAGCGCTGAAAAGAGAAACTATTACGAGGCCGGAGCTTGCTATGATTCTGCTGTAGAAAAAATACCGTCAAGCACAGGCCAATGGAACAGAAGATATGCAGATGGCTATATTGAATAATCTTATAGATCAGCTTCGTACAGGTGGATGGCTTAAGTAAAGGAAAGGGATAAAATGTCTACAGGACAGATTTTTTTTTCGTGGTCGGCATAGTAGGAATGCTTGCAACAGCTGTTGCGAGCGTTATCTCTGCCCGCATCCTGAGCAAACAGGAGAAAAAAATGAAGAAAGAAATTTGGAACGAGTATAAATAAAATATAAGGAAAAAACAATGACGAAAAAGGAAAAAAAAGCTGATAGCAGTAATTGGGTTAGTAGTAATATTACTGACTGCCTGTGCTTCAAAAAAGCGGCGAACGCAACAGAAAAAATCGAGCTTGGCCAGAAATATCTGACGGAGGCAAACTATACTGAAGCTATTGCCGCATTTACCGAAGTGATAAAGATTGACCCATCTAACATCGAAGCCTACATGGGTCGTGCAGAAGCGTATAAGGGTTTGAAACAGTACGATGATGCAAAGGCAGACTATACAGAAGTCATAGGGAAAACCGATGAAATGCCGTATACACAGGCACAGGCATATATGGGCCGTGCAGAAGTGTACGAACTGACTGATGAGACGACCTCTGCCGAGAGCGATTACAGCGTGGCAATCGACCTGCTGGATGAAGATGATATTGGAATGAAGGAAAATATTGCGGATACCTTTATTCGGGAGCTGAAAATCAAGGTACTGCAGTTGCACGCAGAAATTTGCATAAGACTTGGATTGTATGATAAAGCACTGGATGACTACGCAATGTTAGCAGAGCTTGGTGTGGATATGACGGCGGAAAATCAGAAAGACTCTTCTGCACAGGACGAAAGTTCAGTTGGTGGAACATATGTATGGAACTATGCTGATGAAAACGGGGATGTTACAAAAATGCAACTAACTGTGCAAGCTGGAAGCCGTCAAATGAACGCCATCGTCAACTATCCTTCTAATCTTGATGCGGAGGCTATAGCGGGCATAATTGCTGGCTATACATTAAAAAAAGAGTATCCAGAAATAGAAGAAGCGTATTTGGAATTTCAGAAAGCAGCAGAGGCTAATAGTAGATTGGCGGAGAGAATTGATGTAAATCATGTGACAGAGGCACAAATGCAAGAAGCAGAGGCATTGGCAGCACAATGGGAAGCACTCGAGTCGAAATACGGTAGCTATTTTCAGATATATGAGAACGAGATTCAGAAATGGGCGGGAGTTGATTGGAGACCCCAAATTATTGAAACCGTTTTTCTGAGTAATCCCGTTAGTCGTGTTGAAAAAACATCTGATACGCTTTATATTTATGTTCCAACTGGAACAAGATATACAAAAGCCATAATGGACTTTATATCTTATAGTGGAAAGTCAGAGTCGATCGATGCGACAGATATGGTAATGAAAGGGAAAAAAAATAATTTGTCTCAGCCAATTTATGAGTGGGACATGAGCAGCAATATGATTGGTTCGTTCAAAATTGAGTATCGAGAGGATAAATAAGAAAGGACTTCGGTTATGAAAAAAGTGTAAAGAGATATTGATTGGTGTACTCCTCTTATCAATGGTCTTTTTTACGGCCTGTACCTCGAAAGCTGCAAAGGCAATGGAGAAGGTAGAACTTGGTCAGAAGTATTTGACCGAGCTGAACTATACGGAAGCTGTAGCATCCTTTACAGAAGCTATTGGTCTTGATCCGGAGAATATCTCAGCATATATGGGCCGTGCAGAAGCTTATGTGGGTTTGAAACAGTATGATGATGCAAAGACAGACTATACCACAGCTATCGAAAAGGCAGTGGAACAGCCCTACACACGTGCAGAAGCCTATGTGGGTCGTGCAGAAGTCAACGAGGTGACCAACGCAAATGAAGCTGCATTGTCAGATTATGAGTCAGCTCAAAATATTTTGGACTCTATTGACTGGAGTAAATTTAAAGAAATCACAGAGCAGATGCTTAAGGCATTACAAAAAAATAGAGAAAGCCTGCGAAGAACTGAGAGCCTTGCTGGGCCGTAATGAAAATGATGAGCCGCTGGACACAACTGCAATATTCCAGAATGCAATAGATGGGGTGGCGGCGGACGCTGAATATGCAGAAAACGAGCGTTATGTCATCGTGAACGATTATGATGGGGATGGAAAACAGGAAGCCTTTGGATTTTTGGGAATCCGGAATGACGAATACCAGACATGGGAGTCGGTGAAGCTTTACTACCTAAAATCGGATGGTTCGGTCGAAAAAATTGCTCTGAATGGAGATGTAACGGGCGGACCGGCAAAGGTATCTGGGACCGAACAGATGGATTTTTCAGAGAGCTTTATTACGCTGGGCAATAAAACTTTTTTGGACTTTGAAATCGGATATTCGGCGAGCGAACCAACGACTGTATTGTTTGGTGTAAATGATGGAAATTATACATCGACTTCAGTGTACGGCTATTTTCCGGAAAAGGTCGATGAAAACCACATTGCGACCTCGGATTTGGATTATCGGGTTGTCTACAAAGAAGAAAACGGTATTTTTACTGAGACAATGAGAATGCCGGGAGAGGATTACGAATATCGGTTTGCTTCAAAGGAAGAATACCTGAATAGTATGCTGACGGAAGAACAGCTGAAGGATATGGCAAGAGGTCTGGGAGTACCAGAAGACCTTGATGTGAGGTACATTCAAGGTGAAAGAAGCTACTGGGAGGCTGGAGAATGCTGGGAAATCTATGTGTTGGTCTGTACTGGTAACAAATGCATAGCCTCCTGTAGCATTAATCCGGACAATGGGGAATGGACGCGAAATACTGCTATGTATGATCCAGATCATGCATGGGAGGTAAACTGCTGAGAAGATTGCGATTTCAAATGTTATGCTTAAGTATGAATTGGTTGTCTCTCATATATGCTATATGCTTTGAGCACATACATCTGTACTGTTCATTGAAGCGGCAAGCAGTGCGCCGTGGTACCACGGCACGATTTTTGAATCCGATTTCTAAAAATCAAATTCAAAATGCTTGTTGGGCTGTGCCCAAACCCCTTGCGTTCTGCATCCGATGGATGCAGGCTGCGCATTCCTGCGGAACGCTTCTGTTGCGTGTCAATGCACACTCTCTCTGAAAATTCCGAATGCTTTTTGGTGTAAGCGTCAATGGCGCAGTTCTGGCATTCGTGGTAGAATGAGTGCGTTGTGTGCCTGACACACGAAAAAGAGAGGACGGATGCAGAGATGGAACAGCTTTACCTGATGCCCGGTGAGGAACGCTACACGAAATTTCAGGACGAAAACGGCGTGCCGAAAGTTCGGTATACTTACTGTTCGCTGCACGGCAGGCTGTTCAACTGCACCTGCAAATCCATGGACGAAGCCCAGCGGCTGTGCGAGGTGGCTCGTGACACAGGATCGCTGCTACATAAACTAAAAAGACCGCCGAGAACCTGACCTGTGATGGTCGGTTCTCGGCGGTTTTGGTTTATCGGGTTTGTTCTTTTTCCTTGCTGTCCTTTTCCTCCGCGAAGAACAGCTCAACATTCTTCTGCGCTTTTACGATTTCCTGCATCTCATCCCGTGCCTTTCGGTACTCCGGGTAGAGTGCTTTTTTCTTGGTGAGCAAAGCCGAATACTCTGCATTCAGGTCTTTCACTTTGGGCAGCTTTTTCAGGCCGGATTCATTGAAAGCGGCTTTCGCCGCCTTATGCAATGTAATCTCCTCCCGGTGCGCTTCCAAAAATT
>VOFC01001265.1_pt1 | contig 40000 bp, 67 predicted proteins | sample 5384161 | NCBI WGS metagenome assembly VOFC01 (sample SAMN12384722, study PRJNA508395) | human gut metagenome | isolation source: healthy gut B | host: Homo sapiens
GTTAGTTACAGATATTAATTATAGCAATATAGTAAATTTTAAAGAAGATGAATTTACTGTTGCTGGACCTGGTTCTATTAGAGGTATAGATAAATGTTTTATTGATAAAGGTATGAGTTATGAGGATATAATTAGATATATGTTCAAACATCAGGATGAAGAATTTAAAAGATTAAACTTAAAATTTAAACGAATATTAAATAGACCATTACAACTAATAGATTGTCAAAATATATTTTGCGAGTTAGATAAATATACTAGAGTTGCTATGCCAACTTTAAAATCAAATAGAAAGAAAATTAAGAAGAAATATGTTCAAAAAAAAATGAAAAAATAGAATATATGTATCCACCTAAATGGAGGAATAGTTAATTTATATAAAAAGTATTAAATAATCTATAAATATGGTAAAATGAATTTAGGATAGGAGATGTTAGAATATGTATTTATATATTATTTTTGGAGTTATTATTTTGATTATTATTTATGCTTTTATTTTATATAATAGTTTTATAAAACTAAATAACAAAGTAAGAGAGGCTTTCTCTACTATGGATGTATACCTTAAGAAAAGATGGGATTTAATTCCAAATCTTGTTGATACAGTAAAAGAATATTTAGTTTATGAAGAACATACATTAAAAGAATTAGTGGAATTAAGAAGTAGTATTTATGATAAAATGTCTGATGACGAAAAGATAAAGATTAATGAAAAATTAGGAGTAGAACTTCCAAAGATTATGATGCTTAAGGAAGCTTATCCTGAACTAAAAGCAAATGAAAACTTTAAAAATTTAAGTGTTCAATTAACAAAAGTAGAAGATGATCTTGCAAACGCAAGAAAATATTATAATGGAGTTATTAGAATGTATAATAACAAGGTTGAAATGTTTCCAAATAATATTTTTGCTCATATTTTTATGTTTAAATCAAAGAAAATGTTTGAAGCAACTGATATTGAAAGAGAAAATGTAAAAATAGAATTATAAGGAGTAGATTTATGAAAAAATATATTAATAATGGCTTGTTATTTATTATTTTAACTATAATTTGTTTGTTTCCATTAAACACTCATGCTCTTATAAATTTTAGTAATAATTATATAGAGATAACAAGTAGTAGTGATATAGATAATGATTATATATCTATATCTGATATATCATTTGTAGATTATTCGTCATCATCAGTCAGAGCTTTTTGGATTAAAAGGAAAAATTTTTAACAAAAATGATAGAAATATCAATTATACAGTAAGTGTAAACTATTATGATTCTAATTATGAATTAATTGCTTCTGATAATGGTGTTAAACTAGCAAAAATAATGGCTCAAGTGATTTTATTTTGATGTCTAATCTTAGTATTTTAAATGGACATAGTGTTAGTGAAATTAAATATTATTATTTGAATATTGATAGTATTAGTACATTTAATGATAATTATAATGCACTAAGTAGTAATAATTATTATAAAAATTACAGTTATGTAATAGATAAGTATGGTGTTGATATTGTTGTTAATGAAAATAATACATATGACGTAACAGAAACTATAACAGCATATTTTAATAGTCCAAAGCATGGAATATATAGGAGTATTCCTTTAAAAAATACTGTAACAAGATTAGATGGAACAAAATCAGTTAATAGGGCAAAAATAACTAATTTAAGTGTTGATAATCGATATAAAACTTCGAGAGAAAATAATAATTTACAAATTAAAATAGGATCTAGTGAATATACATTAACAGGAGAAAATACATATGTAATAAAATATAATTATAATATAGGAAAGGATAAATCTATTAATTATGATGAACTGTATTATAATATCATTGGTAATGAATGGGATACAGTAATTGGAAATGTTACATTCAAAATAACAATGCCTAAAGAATTTGATTCTAGTAAAATTGGATTTTCTAGCGGAAGTTATGGTTCTACTTCTAATAATGTCATTTATAATGTAAGTGGTAATACAATAAGTGGATACTATGATGGTATTTTAGGTGCAGGTGAGGCTTTAACTATTAGATGTGAATTAACTGAAGGATATTTTGTTGATACAGGATATAAAATGGACTTAAAAACTAAATTGATGTTTATCATTCCATTTGTATGCTTGGTTATATCAGTTTTAATTTGGTATAAATTTTGCCGTAATGATAAAGCTATAGAAACAGTTGAATTTTATCCTCCAGAGGGATTTAATAGTCTAGATATTGGATTTTTTTATATAATGGGGAAGCTACTAATAAAGATGTTACATCACTTCTTATTTATTTAGCTAATAAAGGTTATATTAAAATAATAGAAACAAAAACAAATTCATATTTTACAAAGGGTGAAAATTTTGAAATAGTAAAAAATAAAAGAATATGATGGTAATGATTTAAATGAAAAATTATTTTTATCAGGATTATTTAAAAAAGTGTTCGAAAAAGAATAGATGATACAGATACTTTATATGAAGTAGTAGGGAAGAAACAATTATATAATAAATTTTATCATACTATGAATATGATTTTGAAAAACGTAAATTCAAAAGCAAATAAAGAAAAAATATTTGAAAAAAATGCGCATAATAAAAAAAAATATTAATGGTAATACTTATTATAATTTCAATTATTACAATAATTACGATACCAACATTTGATTATGGCTCAACGGAAGAAGTAATCGAAACATTATTTTTAGCGTTATTTTATATGCCGTTTTATTTAGTGGGAATATTTGCAATTATACCACTTAGAATTAAAGTATTTTGGTTAGTTTTTACAATATTTCATTCATCAGTGTTCTTCTCTACAATGCCAATAATGGATGCAATATTAAATGAGCCAATTTTTCTAATTGGATTCATTTTTGGTGTAATATGTATTATTGGAATAGCAGTTTGTATAAAATATTCGAAAAAAAGAACACCTTATGGTAACGAAATATTAGGAAAAATAAAAGGATTTAGAAATTTCTTAGAAATATCGGAAAAAGATAAATTGGAAGCTATGGTTGTTAGTAATCCGACATATTTTTATGATATTTTACCATATACGTATGTTCTTGGAATTTCCAATAAATGGATTAAAAAATTTGAAGATATTAATATAGAAGCCCCTAATTGGTATATAGGGTATAATGATTTTACAATTATTTCTTTCAATTCATTTATGAATTCAACGTTAAAATCAGCTAACAGTTTAATGTCATCTAGTCCATCTAGCTCTGGAAGTGGTGGATATAGTAGTGGCAGCTCTAGTAGTTCATCAGGGGTGGGTCTTCTGGTGGTGGATCTGGAGGTGGAGGAGGTGGCTCTTGGTAGTCATCTTTTTTCATTTTCTTTATGTTTTTAATATTTTTATATCAAGTTTTTAAAACAATCGAAAAAAACCTTATTTAAGGTTTTTAAATTTTTTAATATGTAGTTGATTGGAATGCGCGAGCTGTAAAAAAGCTCAATCATATTTAAGCTTTAGCAGTTATACCAAATAATGCTACATTTAGAACATTAGCTTCTTTGGCATAAATAAATTTCTTTTTGCTTTTCAGCTAAAGTAGAAACAATTATCTCTTAATAGCATCAGTATGAACTACATAACTAACTTTTGCTAGAACTCTATTAGCGTGCCAATCAATTTTCTTTTTTTAATTCAATTTCAAACTCTATTTGGTTACTTATAATATTAATCATAATAAAATGTTTTCTTAATACAAAAAAAGTATCAACTTTATTTAGAAATTGATACTTTTCTATATTAAGTTCAAGCATAAAAGTTCGAACAGATTTCAAATTGAGCCCTTAAGGTTCTGGTAAAACAACCATTAAAAGCAATAAATTATAGGCAGTAATAAATACTAACTAAAATTCGTATAACATAATTTTAGTAAATTTTGCTAAAATTTTAATATTTTAAGTAAATAAAATGATATAATAAAAACCGAAAGACAAATAGTAATTTGTGGAGGATGTTATGGATAAAGAAAATAATAAAATGAAATATCTTGGAAAGTTAATTTTCAAATTAATAATTACTGGAATCGCTCTATTTGTAAGTTATATAGTATCAATTTATTTGTTAATAATTTTTAATTCATTAAAAATAAATGTGATTTCTACAGTATGGAGTGCTTTACTATTACCAACCTTATTATTAATTTTAATATATTCAAAAAATAAAAAAAGAAATTTGAAAAGATTTGGAATATTTATTTTAGTTTTCTTTATAGTTTTAGGAATTAATATTGGAATAAACAAATATGAAGAAAGTATAACTGTAAAAACTAATGTAAATATAGATTGTAATGAGTATTTACCGTTTACAGAAGATTCAAAAATTGTAAAATTAGATAAAGAAGCTAGTTTAAAATTAACAGAAAAATTGCCAATATTAGATGGAGCTGCTGCTGTATTTCCAGTATATTCAGCTTTTGTAAATGAAACTTATCCCAATACAACCAAATTAAATGATGGAGTTTTTGAATATAATAATACAGTAAGAGGGTATTCATTGCTTGCTCAAAAAAGAGACAGACATATTTTTTGGTGGATATCCTTCAGAAGAACAAATAGATTTTGCTAGAGAGAATAATACAGAATTTGTATATACAGAGATTGCAAAAGAAGCTTTTTGTGTTTTTTGTTCACTAAAAGATAATCCAGTTGAAAGTTTGACTCAAGAACAAGTAAAAAAGATTTATTCTGGTGAAATTACAAATTGGAAAGAAGTTGGTGGAAACGATGAAGATATTGTAGCATTTCAAAGAAACGAAGGTAGTGGAAGTCAAAGTAGGTTAAAAAGATTTATGGCTGATACTCCAATAATGGAAGCACCAACAGAACAAGTTAATGATTTTATGGTTGGAATAATAGATAAAGTTTCAGATTATAAAAATAAAACAAATTCTATAGGTTTTTTTCTTTTAGATATTATATGGAAGGAATTATAAAAAATTCCAATGTTAAAATATTAAAGATTGATGGTATTGAACCAAATATTGAAAACATTAGAGAAGAAAAATATCCAATAACTGGGTCGTTATATGCTGTAACATACAAAGATAATAATAATGAAAATGTTCAGAAACTTTTGGATTGGATTTTATCAAAAGAAGGTCAAGAAATAATAGAAAAAACTGGATATGCAGGAATAAAGTAGTATTACAAATTACAATTTAGTAATTACTACAATAATAATTAGTATAATAATTTTAGGTTATTTATGGATTATATCACAATGTAATATAATTGTTAGAAAATAATTTTTTGGAGTTAGAAGTGGTTTAAATATGAAATATAAAAATGAAATAGTAATAATATCAATAATAACTATATTAATATTATTTTTAAAATTGATAAATGTGTTTCAAATTGAAAATGGTTTAGGCTATCCTTTCATTATTGTTTTAATGATAATTTGTTTTAGTCTTGCTACAATATTTATTCAAAAAAAATATAGATAAAAATTATAGAATAAATAAATTAAATTATCAAAATTTAAACATTTTAAAATACATATCGTCAATTTTAATTATTGTATTACACTTGCGTCCATTTTTTAACTTTTCAAACGAATTAGATTTAGCATTCAATAATATCATTACAAGAATATGTGTTCCTATATTTTTTATCATAACGGGCTATTTTGTTGCAAAAAAGGAGAAAGAAAATAAAAATTATATAAAAAAATACATAAAGAAAACAATACCATTATATTTTGCTTGGAGTTTGTTGTACATACCTGTAATAATAGGTACAATAATTCAATATTTGCCAATCATAAATGAGTATATATCAAAAATCAATATTACTTTACCTTTACTAATTATTCTATCAATAATATTATTACCTATTATAGTGTTGATTGCTTTATGCTATACAGGAGTTTATTATCATTTATGGTATTTTCCTGCAATAATATTTTCTTTGCTTGTTTTAAAAAATGGAAACAAAAATTTAATATAAAATATTTATTAATAATTTCCTTTATATTATTATTGTTTGGAGTTACAGAAACTTATTATGGAGTTTTACCGTTATCAATAAAAAAGAATATTATCTTATTATTATAATATTTTCTTTACTACAAGAAATTTCTTATTCTTCGGATTATTTTATGTAGTATTAGGTTATTATGTAGGTACAAAGGAAAAGGCATATTCAAAATATTGTTTTCTTAAATTAATTGTTTCGTTTTTCTTATTAACTTTTGAGGCAATATTATTAAACGATACTAATAGACTTAATAGTAATATTTTATTATCTTGTATACCATTAACTTACTACTTATTTATTTCGGCTATTTATATTACTAATAGTGTGAAATTAAATTTCCAATTTGGTACTTATTCTAAATATTATTATTTAATACATCCTATGATAATTTTTGTTATATCTTTGTTGTATAAAAATATAAATTATTATCCATATTTAAATATTTTGATAGTACTACTGATTACACATATTACTTCAGCTTTAATAATTAAATTAAAGGAGAAAAACAAAAAGTTAATTAAATAACAACTTACAATTTAGTAATTAGTTAGAAAAATAGTAATTTGATAAAATGTTAAAACTCTTTGACAAACTTCAAAAAACTTATGTAGATATGTTAAATGCTAATAGTATATAATTTTTTGTGAAAGGAGAAAAAGAATGAATTTAGGAGATAAAATTTTACAATTAAGAAAGAAAAATGGACTTTCGCAAGAACAATTAGGTGAAAAAGTAGATGTTACAAGACAAACTATTTCTAATTGGGAATTAGGTGAAACAACACCTAATCCAGAGCAATTAAAAAAAAATGTCAAAAGCATTTAATGTTAGTGTTGATGAAATCTTGGATAATGATTCAAAGGAGTTTTTTATGAACAAAATAAGTAATACAGAACGACTAGCAGGAATAATAATCAAAATATTAAAAGTAATAGGATTTGTATTCATTGGATATATTATATTTATGATAATTGCAGTGATTGGACTAGGAACTTATACAGTTGTTAAAAAAGATAATGCTAATGTGGAAAGTAGTGCGACAACAATATGTTCTATTGATAATAAAAAGTATCAAATAGAATTTGGAACAAACAATTATTTTAAATGTAATAATTGTTCTAAAAAAAATGTCAGATGAAATAAATGAGATTGTAGATTTTAACAATATTGACAATTCAATGCTAAATATAGAAAATTATTTTAAAAATAATAATGGAACTTGTGAATAATTACAAATTACAATTTATCGTTGAGATCAACTTTAATAGTTGATCTTTTTTACTTTTTATAAATAGGATGATTTTATATATAAATATTAGTATACGAGAAAAAAAGCAGGATAAGAAGCTTGTGCAACTATACTAAACTTTTCCTTATTTCATAAGGGTTTAGTGTTACACAAAACTAATTCCGTACTTACGAAATTCAACCTACTTTGTAGGTTGATATTAGGATGATATGAAAGTTAAGCCTTATAAAATAAGAGTTTTAATATTTATAACATCATCCTATTTGGGTATTTTTTGTAAAATTTATAGGATGATTAAAGACTAACATAATTTTGTCTATGTTAGTCTTTCTTTTTCTAATTTATCAAATAGTTTCTTATAAATTTCTTTCTCATCTTTATCTTTAAACATAGATAAGTCTAAAGTAATAACACCTAATTTAAAATTATCTTTTTTTCTCTTATCTCCAATACCAATTAATCTAATTATTTTTTCAGCATCGTTATTTGGAGTATAATTAAATCTTTTTTCTTTTTCATCAATCTTACTTATATAATAGTTTAATTTATAATCTCCAACATATTTTTCTAATCTTTTAAAATAATCTTCTGCTTCTTTCATAGTTTTAAGTTTATGATTTAGTTTTAGTGGTATTCCATATTCATCTTCATACATATTCACTATCTTCAAATATTAAGTAGTCATTGCCTTTAACTTTCAAAATATGGGGTTTTACATAGGTTATATTAGTATTTTTAAGATTTATAATATATCCATTAGTAAAGGAATATTCCACATAAGCAAACTTACATATCATTTCAACCTTTCTATTTTTAATTCTTCACTTATTACAAGTTTTTTTTAGTTTCTATTGTCACATTCACCTGTTTATATGCTTGATAGTAGTATATCAAAATATACTCAATGTTTTGATTATATTATATCAGGTCATATGCATAATGGATGTGTTCCGCCTATTATAAATGAGCTTTGGAAATCAACCAGAGGGATAATTTCTCCAACAAAAGAATTATTTATAAAAAATATTCGAAATACAATTAAAACATCAAGTGATAAATTGATTGTAAATGGTGCTTTAACAACTTTTCATGAGTGTACAGGCAAGCTTGAATACGCTAATGTTATATTTCCAATGTTTGACACTATTTTAGAGATAGATAAAGGTATGGATAAAATTGAGATAATTAAAAAAATATCATAAATAAAAAGCAAAGGTTAATTGTAATCTTTGCTTTTTAATGCACCATTTTTAAGGACAAATATAATACTTACGATAATGCTTGTTGCTGGGGCTATAAAGATATGCCCTGAAAAGAATGCTAGAATAAAAATTAAACATATCGATAAATTTATATTTAAATTTGTATATGCATCATAGTTTGTTTTTTTTTCTTTCGTTTAAATAAATAAATATGGGAGTGAAATAAATAATAAAGCCTAATATACCATGTCTATAAAAAATATCAAAGTAATCCATTTCAATTGTTTTAGTATTAACATTATCAGTAGCGTAGCCTTCAATATAACCAATTCCAATTAGTTTATCTATAATATTACTGTTGTTATATGATATTGCAGTATGTTTAAAGAATGTTAAGCGTTGACTAAAAATAAAGTGATCAATAAGATATGGGTTTTTAGTGCATCTAGTGGAGATGATATTTCTAAGTAGTTCATGTGTATTTTAATATTTTTATAAAATGATGTTTTGGGTACTATGTTAATTGCTACTACCATAGTAGAGCATAAAATTATAAAGGTAATGATAATTGGTAGATATCTTTTTTTTCTTTATAAAAGAGATAAGTATATAAATAATATTACATATAATAATTAATCCAATTCCTAAAATAGGAACCTTTGTTCCAAGAGTAAAGATAGAATATAATGTAATTAAAATATAAGGTATCCAAAAAATAAAATTTATTTTTATTTTCTTTTTATATATATAAAAAAATGGTATCATTATACATATAATAGCGCTTATTGAATTAGTTGAATAAAACCATCCAGCAGATCCGACTTTACTTATTTCATAACTATTTAAATTTGTGTGTGTAATTGTTGGAATAAAAACAAAAAAAAGTATATATATACCAAGTAGACAAATGATTTGTTTTATAGAATATCTAATTTTATATCGCGGTATTATTTCAAATAAAGCTAAAAATGTTACTGGAAAATAAAATGCATTTAATGTATTTTGTAGTTCATAATAAAGAGTGGATATATCTTTTGATATTGCTGTATTAAGTGTAAATATTATTAAATATATATAGGTTGTACATAAAAAGTATTTTGATATATTTCTTTTTGACATAAAAAATAAATAATAACTACAAAGAATGAAGAAGATTAATCTAGCTGATATACCAATGATATTTTTTATATCAAACATTGTGAATATTCCTGCAATTACATCTAGAAAAGGTTGCATTAATAGATAGTAAAATAATACTTTATTTATGTTTTTATCTATCCAATTATTAAGTTTATTCATATTCTCACCTTACAATTTAGTTCATTATAGCACATATTTATTTTTGCTGTAAAGAAATAATCTTTTTGTGAAAATTGTCATAATTCGTTGTAGAAGATAAAAACATAGGTTATAATATAAAAAGAACCTAGGAGGAAATTTATGAAGAAATCAAGAAAAGTAAAAGTAACAATTCTTTCAATTTTATTTATCTTACAGTTTTTAGCAACTGGGTATATGATATATTCATTATCTCTTTTATCTGGTATTGAAACTTTAATACGTACTTTAGTTTCAATTTCGATTGTTTTGATAATGATAATTTTATCTCTTACATATTTGAAATCGATTAAAAAAAAAAAAAGTAAGTATTATATATATGTACCATTTGTAATTATATATATAGTAATTCTTTTATTGTTTGGATATTATATACATAAAACTTATGCAGCACTACATAAACTTTCTACTAATTCTACAACATATTCAAGTAGTTTAGTAGCGCTTTCTAGTGATAAAGCAACATCACTTAAAAAATTTAGGTAGTGGTAAAATTGGTATGGTAGATGATGAAACTAATACAATAGGTTATACGATACCAAATGATATTATTAAAAGTGAAAAGATAAGTAATAAAGTAGAAAGTTATGAGAGTTATGTTGATATAATTAATGCCTTATATAATAATGAGATAGAGTATGCTTTTCTTCCTACTAATTATACTGTTATGTTTGAAACTATGGAGGAAGCTAATTTTACAGATATTCGTGATAAAACTAAGATTATTTATACAAAAAACGAATCTGTTAAGAGTTCTGATAAAAGTAAAGGGAACATCTCTTACAAAACCTTTTACAATTTTGCTTATGGGAGTAGATTCTGAAGAGGAAAATATAAAAACTAGTTCTTTTAATGGGGATTCATTAATTTTAATTACTTTTAATCCAACAACTTTATCAACAACATTTTTAAGTATTCCAAGAGATTCATATGTTCCAATTACGTGTTTTGCTGGACAGAAAAAAATAAAATTACACATGCTGCTTGGTATGGTGAAGAGTGTATGATGGATACTATTACTAACTTTACTGGAATTGACATTGATTATTTTGTTAAAATTAATTTTAAAGGTGTTGTAAAGATGGTTGATACCTTAGGTGGTGTGGAAGTTGATGTTCCATATTCCTTCTGTGAACAAGACAGCAACCGTAAGTTTGGTAACAATACAATTTATGTTAAAGCAGGGTTACAGACTTTATATGGTGAGCAAGCTTTAGCATTTGCTCGTAATCGTCACACATGGCCAGAATATTGTGGCATAGAGTGGTCAAATTATGTAAGTAATGATTTTATTAGAGGACAAAATCAACAAACTATAATTAGAGCACTTCTTAATAAAATTGGTGATGTAAAGAGTCTAGATACAGTTTACAATTTACTTGATGTTATTGGTGATAGTATGGAAACAAATATGACAACTAGTGAAATATTATCTTTCTATAATATTGCTAAAAGATATCCTTACGCGTGGTAATGGTAGAGATATGGATGATCTTTTAAGTATTCAAAGATTGTATTTAAGTGGATATGATAAATATATATATGATCCAGGAACAAAATTAAATTTGTATAATTACGTATTATATGATGGTAGTATTAAAGATATTAGTGAAGCTATGAAAATTAATTTAGGAAAGCAAGATCCTACATTAGTTAAATCATTTTCATTTTCAATTGATGAAGAATATGAAGAAGAAGTAATTGGGAAGGGTACTTATACTATATCTAGCACAGATGTTGGGGTTATTCCTGATTTTGTGGGAGACAGTGAAGCTCAAGCTAGAAAAACAGCTAATCGTTTAGGAATTAAACTTGCGTTTAAGTATACTGAAACAGAAAATGGTAATAATACTGTAATTTCTCAATCACATAGTGAAGGTACAAGTATCAGTAAAGTAGGAACATTGACACTTACAATTGCAACAAAGAAAGAATCTACTAGTGATAGTAAAAATAATACAACATCTGATAAAAGTGAATCTACTACTGATAAAAATAATTCTTCAGTAAGTAATAACAATAAAAAGATAATTCTTCAGTAAGTAATAACAATAAAAAGGATAACTCTACATCATCAAATACAAACGCTAATACATCAGTTAGTGAAAAAAAAGATGAAACTGATGATAATACTAGTGATAAAAACACTAGTAGTGATGATAGTTCAAGTGAAACGGAAATTGACTCAATATAGAAAAAATAACTTAGTTGTTTTCTTTCTTTTTTTATGTGATAAAATATTTTCGTTTGAAAGGGGTATTTATATGTTTGTTCCATTATTATTAACTGTTATAGCAGGATTATTTATTATGTTAGGAGCTGCTTTTGTTTTTTTTTACTAAGAGAGATACTTTATTTGTACCATATTCAATTGGTATGGCTTTTGGTGTTATGATAATGTTAGTATTATTTGAACTTTTACCTGAAGCTAGTGAATTATTATGTAATTCATTTGATAAATATGGGTATATTGCTTTAGTTATTTTTATTTTTCTTGGTGGAGGAGTTATAAAATTACTTGATATATTAGTACCAGATCACTGTCACCATGAGAATATTGATGATACTAATTTATATCACATTGGTTTTGTTTCTAGTATTGCTCTTATTTTACATAATTTTATTGAAGGAATGTCAATTTATGTAGCAAGTGTAAAAGCAATTGATATGGGTGTATTATTGACATTAGGAGTTGGACTTCATAATATTCCTATGGGAATTGTATTAGCCTCAACTTTTTTCTGGTATGAGGGGTAAGAAGAAATTTTTATTTATACTTATTTTAGTAACTTTATCTACGTTTATGGGTGGAGTTGCATCTATGTTTTTAAACTCGTTTATAAATGATACATTACTTGGAGTTTTACTTTCATTGACACTTGGTATGATTATTTATATTGTTTTATTTGAACTTTTACATGAAATAATTCATTCTAAAAATAAGAAGGTATCATGTGGTGGAATTTTAACTGGAATACTTATTTTTCTTCTTAGTATGTTTTTAGAAGTATAGGCTTGTTTGACTTTTTAGTGTCTTTATTATAGAATTAGTGAAAGGTGATCGTATGAAAAATAAAAAAGGATTTACACTTGTTGAATTACTTGCTGTTATTGTTTTAATTGCTGCAATTATGATTTTAATATATCCATCTGTTTTAGAGAAAGTTAATGAACAAGATAAAAATATAGATAGTAAAAAGGAAAAATTACTTTATACATCTGTTTTTGATTATTTATATGAAGAACATGATAAATATACTCTTAGTGAGGGTAAAAAATATTGTGTTAAAATTTCACTTTTAGGTGAAAATGGTAATTTATATGTTGATGATTACAAAGATATTATTGATGATGGTTATGTTTTAGTTCAAATTGGTAAAGATGGTGATGTTCATCAAGATAAAAATGCTTATCGAATTTTAAGTAATAGAGATGAATGTATAGGTAATATTGTAGAAAATTAATTTTTGGTAGAAGGTTTATTTTCTGGAGGAATTATGGAGAGATATAGACAAATAGAGAAAAGTATTATAAAAAGTATCGAAAAAAAATATGGAGTCCTTTTATGAAGGCAGTTCGTGAATATGAATTAGTCAAAGAAGGAGATAAAATTGCTGTATGCATAAGTGGTGGCAAAGATTCTTTTTTATTAGCAAAGTGTCTTCTTGAATTAAAAAGACATGGTATGGTTAATTTTGATTTGGAGTTTCTCATTATGAATCCAGGGTACTCTGATGTTACATATAAGCAAATAGAAGAAAATTTAAAAATATTAAATATTGATGCTCATATCTTTTCGTCTAATATTTTTAAAGTTTCATTAGAAAAAGGTGGAGATAATCCGTGTTATTTATGTGCTCGTATGCGAAGAGGATTCTTATATAGTAAAGCTCTAAGCCTTGGTTGTAATAAAATAGCTTTAGGCCATCATTTTAATGATGTTATTGAAACAGTACTCATGAATCTTATTTATACAGGACAATATTCTTCTATGATGCCTAAACTTCACAGTACTAATTTTCATGGTATGGAATTAATTAGACCACTTTATTTTGTTCATGAGGAAGATATAATATCATGGGCAAAATATAATGATTTAAAGTTCATAGATTGTGCATGTACGGTAACTAAAAAGAAATCTGGTAAAAGGTTAGAAATAAAATTGCTTATAAATAAATTAAAAGAAGTTTATGAAAATGTTGATTTAAATATTATGAAATCGACTATGAATGTTAATGTTGATACAATTATTTCTTATAAGAAAAAAGGATGTTATCATAGTTTTTTAGAAGATTACGATTCTACTATTGAAGATGAATAATAAAAATGATATAATGATTGTGCTAGAGGGAAGCGTTAAGAAAAACCTACAAGTAAGACGATTGGGAATCTAAAATATAAATGGTGTTGAATACCTGTACAATTTATAGGGATCCTTAAATTTATATGGTGATGCCCACCTGGGAGATCAGGTTTGTCGTTTTAGCTTTTCTCTAGCTTTTTTAATATATTAGATTTATAAAAATATAATATAAATAAAATTTTAATTTAGTCATAGTGGCTAAATTTTTTTTATTATAAATATTAAAAGTTTCTATTTAATTAATTTACTTATTTGAGTTATCCGTGATATAATATGCTTATGCTAGGAGGTACCAATATGGCAAAGAAAAAAAGCTAGAAAAGAAGTGGAGAAGAAAAGCTCTGGTTATCAAATTGAATTGATAGGAATTGGTCTTATTTTAATTGCAATTATTGGTTGTATTCCAGGAACAGGAATAGTCGGCAACTTTATTAGAAATTTTTCTATGTTTTAGTTGGACCTTGGTATGGACTTATTTTACTTGCTTTAATTATAACAGGTATATATATGATTATAAAAAGAGATAAACCTGATTTTTTTACTTCAAAATTAATAGGTTTATATGTTTTCTTTGTAGGTGTTCTTCTTCTTTCGCATATAGGATATTTAGAGGATACAGAACTAAAAGGTGCTGAAATAATAACTGAAACTATCAATAATTTTATGGCTAGTAGCAATAGTAGTGCTAACTTAGGTGGAGGTGTTTTAGGAGCATTCTTTTCGTTTATTTTTGTTAATTTATTTGCTATTAAAGGAACAAAAATTGTTATTTGGGTTTTATTAATATGCGGAATGGTCATGTTTACTGGTGTATCTATACATGATCTAATTAAATGGTGTTTTGAACACATGAAGAATAGTGGTAAAAAATTAAAAAGAAAAAGATAAAGAGGAAATTGCTAATATTGAGAAAAAATATGATGATGATAAAAAAGCTGTTGTTGAGCCTGAAAAGCCAAAAAAGAGAAAATTATCGTATCTAGTTTAGATGAACTTATTAATTTTAATAATAATGAACCTGAGCCTTTAAAAGAAGAAATTAAGAATGATGATGTATCTAATAACGTAGATAATGTTAATCATGATACTTTTGTTTCTTCTAATGAAAAAGTATATTTATCCTCCTATTTCACTTCTTACAAAGCCATCTAAAAATAAAGATGGTGATTCTAAAGAAACAATTAGCCATAATGTTGATGTTTTACATCAAGTTTTAAAAGATTTTGGAATAGAGGGACATGTTGTTGCTATTAATCCTGGGCCTACTGTTACACAGTATGAATTAGAATTAAAATCAGGAACTCGTCTTAGTAAGGTTTCTGGAATTCATAGTGAAATTGCTCTTGCATTAGCTGCTAAAGATGTTCGTATTCAAACACCAATTCCTGGTAAATCAACAATTGGTATTGAAATTCCAAATAAGAAAACGTCAATGGTTACTGTTCGTGAAATATTAGAAAGTGTTCCTAAGAGTATGGATTCGTCTAAACTTCTAGTAACACTTGGAAGAAATATAATGGGTAAACCAGTATATGCTGAGATTAATAAAACACCACACCTTTTGGTAGCTGGATCTACTGGTAGTGGTAAGTCAGTTTGTATAAATAGTATTATTATATCTATTTTAATGCGTACTAAACCTGATGAAGTAAAACTTGTGTTAGTTGATCCTAAGAAAGTTGAACTTAGTATGTATAATGGTGTTCCGCATCTTTTAGCACCAGTTGTAACTGATCCTAAAAAAGCTAATATTGCTTTTAAAGAAGATAGTAGTTGAAATGGAAAATAGATATGAAATGTTTAGTGAGTCTGGAACTAAAAACATTGCTGGCTATAATGCTTATGTTGATAAGAAAAACGAAACATTAACTGGTAGTGATAAACTTAGACATCTTCCTTTTATTGTTGTTATCATAGATGAGTTAGCAGATCTTATGCTTGTTGCTGCAAAGGAAGTTGAGGATTCTATTATGCGTATTACGCAAATGGCTCGTGCTGCTGGAATTCATTTAATTGTTGCAACACAGCGTCCAAGTACTGATGTTATAACAGGTGTTGTTAAAGCTAATATTCCATCACGTATTTCTTTTGCTGTTTCAAGTAGTATTGATTCACGTACTATTTTGGATATGACAGGGGCAGAAAAATTACTTGGAAAAGGTGATATGTTATTCTTACCTCAAGGAGAAAATACACCAATTCGTGTTCAAGGAACATTTATTTCAGATGAAGAGATTAAAGCAGTAGTTGATCATACTATTAAACAGCAGATTGCTCATTATGATCAAACACTACTTATGGATACAGAAGAGATGAATGCTACTTCAATGGTTGATTCTAAAAAGTAAGGGCGAAGATGATTATGAGGAACCTTTGTATAATGAAATAGTAGATTTTGTTGTATCACAAGGAAAGGCATCAGCTTCTTTATTACAAAGAAGATTTAGACTTGGTTATAATAGAGCTGCTCGCTGTATTGACCTTCTTGAAGACAGGGGAATAGTTGGACCTAATAATGGTTCTAAGCCAAGAGAGGTTTTAGTTAAATTGGAGAATAAAGAAGATAAAGAATAAAAATAAAAATAAAAAACATTAGGTACGAGCTTTACCTAATGTTTTTATATTAATATCCAGTTTTCTTGTTATTGTAGAGTCAATATTATACATGTTTTTTAATTTTTGTGTCATATTAGTATATTTTTGAATTGCTATATCATAGTTTGCTAATAATATATCCTCTGTTATAGGATTGATATAGTTTTCATAAAGCTTTTTAGCAATTGTCATTTGAAGTGGATCGTGGATAAGCTCATTTACTATTTTAGGACCAACAACATCATATTCAATAAGCATAGGATATAGTTCTGGCTCGTTAAGCATATATCCATCTCTAAATGCACGCATCATTTGTAACTCAGGAGCATTTTCTCCTTTACCTAATAAATTGCAAATAATAGTTGTTAAGTAACAACTTGATACTGGTTTCCTAGATTCATCATATCTAAAATACGTAGAACAAGCATTTTCATTGGGATTTATATAAGTTCTTCTAGCAGAACACCATGCTTTTTATATTGTCGTATCTTGATCTATCACTTAAATCCATACATTCACATTCTCTACAATAACAAGTAGAATAACTATAAGACATAAAAAATACCCCCCTCTTTTTTGTGAGAGTTATTATACCACAAAAAAAAAATAATAATGCAAATTAGTATTAATATGATATACTACTATATATAGGAGAGATAGTATGAAGGTAGTATTAAAAATTTTTAGAAATATTATAACATTTATTTATGTAATATTACTTACAATTAATATTAGTATATATATTGGTATTAGTATTAGTAAAAAAATATTTAACAGAAAGTGAAATAAAAACAACACTTAGTAAAATAGATATTATGGGTTTGTTAACAAATGATAGTTCAACTTCAAAATATATTATTAATATAAAAAATAAATTTATTGAATCTGGAGTACCAGAAAATATAATTGATGATTTTTTCCGCACCGAACCAGTTTTAAATATTATAAATTCATCAGTGACATCAGGAATAAATTATGTAATATATGATAAGAAACCCAATATGTCATATTTAAATAGTGATAATCTTTATAAATACTTCGAAGAAAATATGAGTTTAATAACAAATGAATTAAGAGAGAATAACGTACGTGGAAGTGAATTACTTACGGAAGAAAAAGAAAAGATCGTTTTAGAAAAACTAAAAGATAATATGCCAATAGTAGAAGATAATATTAATAAATTAATTCTTAAAATTGATGATAAATTAAATGATGGCAATATGACTAGTCATAATCAAAAAATGGTATTGCCTCTTCAAATAATAAGATTTATTTATAGTGATCTTTTTAACTTACATTTTATTTGGGTTATCTAGCTTTCTAATATTATTAATAGCTTTATCTAGAGTAAGCATTATAAATGGATGAAATGGGTAGGAGTTGCATTTTTAATTTCTGGATTAATTCAACTAGTATATATCTTTTTTAATTCCTTTCTTAGTTAATAATATTTTATATAATGCTCAGATATAATTATAAATTTTGTTAAATATATAATGAATAGTATGATAGATAATATGAAGAATTATGGATTTATTTGTTTTATAATATCTTTAATATTGTTTACTATAAATATAGTTATATATTTTGTACGTGAAAAAAAAGAGAATAAAATGTTTGACATTTAATGTTATCAAAATTAGGGCGATTTATGAAAATAGAAGTATCATTACTTCTTTTTTTTGTACATATTTAGCACTCACACTTGACAAGTGCTAAATATGTGATATAATGATTATGTTGGATGAATAAGACCAATATAATATAAAGGAGGGGTAATCATGAATGGACAAAATCCTTATCAAGAGAATCTTGAAAATGTATTAGAAAAATATGGTCGTGATATTGTCGCATCTGTTCAGGATGGAAAGATAGATCCTGTAATAGGACGTGATGAAGAAGTTCGTAATATTACACGTATATTATCTCGTAAAACTAAAAATAATCCTGTTTTAATAGGAGAACCTGGAGTAGGTAAAACCGCTATTGTTGAAGGACTTGCACAACGAATTGTAAAAGGAGATGTTCCAGCAAGTTTAAAAAATAAACGTATTTGGGAACTTGATCTTGGGTCATTAATAGCTGGTGCTAAATATCGTGGTGAATTTGAGGAACGATTAAAGGCTGTTTTAAAGAAAATTAAAGAGTCGAATGGCGAAATTATTATGTTTATTGATGAAATTCATATGATTGTTGGAGCAGGAGCACTAGAAGGTGCTATGGATGCTGGCAATATGTTAAAACCTCTTTTAGCAAGGGGTGAAATACATGTTATTGGTGCAACAACACTTAATGAATATCGTAAATATATTGAAAAGGATGGGGCACTAGAAAGACGTTTTCAACGTGTTTTAGTTAGTGAACCAACTGTTTTAGACACAATAACAATTTTGCGTGGACTTAAAAGACGTTTTGAAGTTTATCATGGTGTAACAATTAAAGATAATGCTCTAGTTGCCGCAGCAACTTTATCTGATAGATATATAACTAGTAGATTTTTACCAGATAAGGCAATTGATTTAGTTGATGAAGCGTGTGCTACTATAAAAGTTCAAATGGATTCAGTTCCAATAGATTTAGATATCCTTACTAAAAAAAAAAATAATGCAACTTGAAGTAGAAAGGGAAGCTCTAAAAAAAAAAAAAAAGATGATATATCTAAAAATCGTGTTCAAGAAATTAATAATGAACTTGTTGATTTAAAAGAAAAAGAAAAAGAAATATAGAGAAGCATGGGAAACTGAAAAGAATATTAATTAAGAAATTGGTAAGAAGAAAGCTGAAATTGAAAATGCTAAATTTAAACTTGAAACAGCTGAAAATAATTATGACTTAGAGTCAGCAGCTCGTCTTCGCCATGGAACTATTCCTAAATTAGAAAAAGAACTTGCTGATTTAAAAGCAAAAGATGAATCTAAAATTTTAAGTGACACAGTAGATGAAGAGTCTATTGCATCGATTATTTCAAAATGGACTAATATTCCAATTCAAAAATTAGTTGGTGGTGAACGTGAAAAAACTTTTAAATTTAAGTAGTAATTTGAAGAAGCGTGTTAAAGGACAAGATACAGCAATAAATCTTGTTAGTGACGCTATTAAAAGAGCTCGTGCTGGTATTAAAGATCCTAAACGTCCAATTGGTTCATTTATTTTCCTAGGACCAACTGGAGTAGGTAAAACCGAAATTGCTAAGGCTTTAGCATATGAATTATTTGATGATGAAAAACATATGATTAGATTTGATATGAGTGAATATATGGAGCCACATTCAGTAGCTAGACTTATCGGTTCTCCTCCAGGATATGTCGGATATGATGATGGTGGACAGTTAACTGAAGCCATAAGACGTAATCCTTATGCATTGTCTTATTTGATGAAATTGAAAAAGCACATAAAGATGTACTTAATATATTACTTCAAATACTTGATGATGGTAGAATTACAGATGGTCAAGGAAGAACCGTTGATTTTAAAAATACAATTATAATTATGACATCTAACTTAGGAAGCGAGTATATTCTTGAAAATAAAGAAAATAGTAATGAGCTTGTCATGGATGAACTTAAGAAAACATTCAAACCAGAATTTATAAATCGTATTGATGAAATTATTATTTTTAATTCATTGAATAAAAAAGTTGTATATGAAATACTAGATAAAATAATAAAAGAAATAGAAGATAGATTACAAGATAAACATATACATGTAAGTCTTACAGATAAAGCTAAGGATTATGTTATAGATTCTTCATATGATGAGCTATATGGAGCTCGTCCAATAAAACGATTTGTATCACGTAATATTGAAACATTACTTGCTAATGAAATTATTAGTGATCATATAAAATTTGGTGATAATATCATAATTGATATTGATGATAATAATACATTTATAATAAAGAACCATTAAGGTTCTTTATTTTTGTATAAAAAAAAATAAAAAATGTATAATATATGTAATTTGTTATATAGAATCACACTGTAAGTTTAGTTGTCTTTTTTTTATTAATATGATATAGTATAGTTACATGAGTTGAACAATGTTTTAAGTTTAAATATTTAGAGGAGAGATTTATATGGATGGTACTGAAATTGAAGAAATTGTATCTTGTAAAGAAATATCTGTAAGTAAATTATATACGGTTCCAAAAAGAATTTTTGATATTATTGTTGGATTGGTAGGGTGTATTTTACTAATACCACTTATTATAGGTATTAAAATAGCTAATTTGATTAATCATGATAAAGCACCAATTTTATTTAAACAAGAGCGCATTGGTAGAAATGGTAAACCTATATATATATATAAGTTTAGATCAATGGTAGAGAATGCTGATGAAATACTATTTAAAATGCTAGAAGAAAATGAAGAGATGCGATTAGAATATAAACGTTATAAAAAATTAAAAAATGATCCAAGAATTACTAAGGTTGGAAAATTTATACGAGATACTAGTATAGATGAATTTCCACAATTTATTAATGTTTTAAAAGGCGATATGTCACTTGTTGGACCAAGACCATATTTATATAGAGAAAAAGAAGATATGGGTGAATATTATAATACAGTTATTAAATGTAAACCTGGTATAACAGGATATTGGCAAGTCAATGGAAGAAGTGGAACTGATTTCATTAAAAGATTAGTATTAGATGAATACTATTATAATCATAGAAGTCTTGTTTTAGATATTAAGATAATGTTAAAAACATTTATAAAAGTGTTTAAAAAGAAGGAGCGAATTAGCAATGAATGAAGAACCAATTCGTATTGCTCATATTATTGGAAAATGGCTGGGTGGTGGAGTAGAAGCTGTTGTAATGAATTATTATCGAAATATAGACAAAACCAAAGTTCAATTTGATTTTATTTGCGATGAAGATTCGACTAATATTCCATATCAAGAAATAGAAAAATTAGGTGGCAAAGTTATTTTGATTCCGCCATATCAAAAACCAATCAGTTATCATAAAAAACTAAAATTAGTACTAAAAGAAGGAAATTATAAAATAGTGCATTCACATATAAATACATTATCAGTATTTTCATTGTTTGCGGCCAAGTGTGCAGGTACTCCTATCAGAATTGCGCATAGTCATAGTACAACAAACAAAAAAAGAGAAGAAAAAAAAAATTTGATGAAACAGTTATTAAGACCATTCTCTAAAATGTTTGCTACCGATTATATGTGTTGTTCAGAACTTGCTGGTAGATGGTTATTTGGAAGCAAAGTATATAATCAAGGAAAGGTATATTTGCTTAATAATGCTATTGATTTGGAAAAATTTAAATACAATAAAAAAAATTAGAGATAAAAAAAAGAAGAGAACTTGGTATTTCTGAAGATACTTTAGTAATTGGTCATATAGGAAGGTTTGTTGAACAAAAGAACCATAGATTTTTAATAGAAATATTTAATGAAATACATAAAAAGGAAAATAGTACAATTTTAGTTCTTGCAGGTCAAGGACCTTTGATGAATGAAATAAAAGAAAAAGGTAATTGTCTACATTTAGAAAATAATGTCAAATTTTTAGGTCAAAGAAATGATGCGAATGAACTCTATCAGGCTTTTGATGTTTTTTACTTCCATCGCTTTATGAAGGTTTGCCTGTAGTTGGTGTAGAGGCTCAAGCAACAGGGTTATTATGCTTTTTTTTCAGATGATATGACGAAAGAAACTAAAATTTTAGATTCTACAGTATTTATGAGTCTTAATCAAAAACCAGATTATTGGGCTGATACAATATTAAAATACCAATACAATTATATTAGAAAAAATACTGTAAATGAAATTTCAAATAATAATTTTAATATTAATTTAGAGGCTGAAAAATTAGAAAAATTTTACAGGGAAAAATTTGGGGATGATAATATGATATTAGTATTAATTATTTATTTTTTAATATTTATGATTTTGTCTTTTGGTACGAAAAAGCTATCTAATAAGTTTTTCCTTTTTAACATGTTTGCGTTAGCAATGATTTTTATTTGTTTTGCTTTAAGTATCTTTCCTGCAAAAACTGTAGATTTTCCATCTAAACTTAGGTCATTTGATTTGTTTAGATATTATTGGCAGATGGATTTATTAAGAAGTGGTTCTTTTAATGAAATTGTTTCATTTGTTTTTGAAAAAATATGGTTTGGATTTCGAATTATAGAATATTTGCTATCTTTACTTACAAATTGTAATTCATTGTTGGTTGTTGTTTCAATTATTATTAATTTTTTTGTGTTTTAGTTATATATTTATAAAACTTAATAAAATGGAAGAAAACTTATTTAACCGTAAGGATGCATTATTATCAATTGTATGCTTTTTAAGTATTGTTAATCCATTACATTTATTGTCAGGAATTCGTAATTCTATGGCAGTTGCAATTTTTTCTTTAGGTCTTTTTTAAAATTTTCTTTGAACATAAGAATAGGACTGGATTTTTATTGATTCTTTTGTCTATTTCTATACATCCTATGATTTTGATTTACGTTATTATTCTTATGATGGTTAGAATATTAAGAAAATTAAAATTAAGTAAAAAAAAAATATATATGTTTTTAATTTTGCTATCTTTAATGGTATCACCATTTTCTATGAAAATTATTGGATTTATTGGTAATTTGGGGATACTTCCACAATTTATATCTGAAAAAAATGATATATTATTCATTAGAAGCTACATATTATAGTTATTTTAATTTAATTATTGAATTATTACAATTATTAGTTTTATTTTTATATATTAAAGATGTTAAAAAATTTCAAAAAAACTATTTATTATGTTTTCTTTTTATGACACTTGTAACTAATATATTCTTTATAATGAATTCTACTTTTTTTGTCAGAATAAAATTTGTTTTTGCATTCACTTTCCCTTGTTTAATTTATTATTCTAAGAAGAATAATGTAAAAACAAAATACAACGGATTAATCTTATTTGGATTGAGCTTTATTATTTTTATTAGATATTTAATAGAATTTATAGGTTATTTTAATGTTTAGATTTAGGGTGAGAAAATGAAAAAAAATAGCAGTTATTACTTCTGGATTACTTCCTATGCCTGCCGTAAAGGATGGGGCAATTGAGACTTTACTACAATATGTCTTAGATTATAATGAAATTAACTTTAATTATCAATTTGATGTTTATTCAATATATAATCAATGTGCTTATTCTGAAAGTAAAAAAAATATAAAAGAACCAATTTTTATTATATAACTATAAACCAGTTTCTTCTCCGTATTTCAACTTTTGTGTTTAAGGTACTGAGAAAGTTGAAAATAATAAGTGATCCAAATTTTCAATTTGAATTTATAAGAAAAAGTATATAATAAAATGAAGATGTATAATTATGATTACATTATTGTTGAAAGTGAAAATCATTTTGCAAAATATTTATTAAAAAAAGGATTTAAAAATGTTATCTTATATTTGCATAATGATAAATTAAATGCGAAAATTAAAAACGCAGATTTTATTTTAGAAAACGCATTAGAAATTTGGACTGTTAGTGAATATCTTAAAGACTGTGTTATCACCATTAATCCATCGCTTGAAACAAAAGTAAAAGTAATATTGAATGGAATAGATATATATCCTTTTCAATGTATAAAGAAAGAAAAAGCATGATGGAGTTAATTACTTGTATGTTGGTAGAATAGAAGAAAGTAAGGGTGTGCTTGAACTCATTAAAGCATTTAATAAGTTAAATGATAGTAGTGCATCGCTTTATATAGCTGGTGGTAGCTTTCATTCTAGTTCAAAGAAAACAAAATATTTAAAAAAGTAATTATAGAGGCATCTAAAGGTAAAAAAATATTTATTTTTTAGGTCATGTTCCTCACAATAAATTAAGCGAAATATAAGTATTATTGATGTTCAAATTGTACCATCTGTTTGGCAAGAGCCAGCTGGTTTAGTGAATATTGAAGCAATTAGTTCTGGTGTTAAATTAATTGCTAGTGATGTTGGTGGAATAAAAGAATATGTTGACGACCATACAACTCTTGTAAAATATGACTGTAATTTTATTTATAATTTGTATGAAGCTATGAAGAATAAAGATTCAAATGATAGTTATGATGAAAGAAAATTCAATATTAATTATTATAGTAAGGATAATTATTCAAAAAGAGTTATAAATCAGATAAAAAAAATTGGAGGAGAAATAATGAAAATTGCAATATTATCGTCTGGATTACTGCCAATTCCTGCTTCTAATGGTGGAGCGATTGAAACATTAATAGATGATTTTATCTTAACTAATGAAAAATATCATAAATATAACATTGATGTTTATTCAATTCCAACAAAGAAAAAGTGAAAAGAAATATGTAGAATATATTTATATTAATAATAGATTACATGAGTTTTGTATAAAGGTTATAAATAAATTATTCCATAAAAACATTCCAATAAATTATTTTTTTCAAAAGAAAATTATAAAGAAGGTTAATTCTAGGAACTATGATTTTATCATCCTAGAAAATTATCCAGAGTTGGTATTAAAATTAAATAGTGACAAAATAATAGAATATGTTCATAGTGATGTCTTGAACAAATCTACTAAAAAGGCAAAAAGAAATAATTGAAAAGTGTTATAAAATAATTACTGTTTCTGATTATATAAAAGATAGAGTTATTGAAAGTTTTGACAATGATAAAACATTTACTGTATATAATTGTATTGATTTTAATGAATTTGATGAGGATGAATATAAAAAGAATAGAAGAGATATTAGAAAAAAATATGATATTGATGAAAATGATATTGTTTTTGTTTATTCAGGACGTTTATCTCCAGAAAAAGGTGTTTTAGAAGCAGTAAAAGCTTTTTCGAAAACAAATTTGAGTAATGCCAAATTACTTATTATTGGAGGAATTTGGTATGGATGTAATAAGGTTAATGATTATTTTAAACAATTGAAAGAATTTTCCAATAGTAATGTAATTTTTACTGGTTATGTTTTTGCATAATGAAATTGAGAAGTATTTGTGTGCTAGTGATATAGGATTAGTTCCTTCAATATGCAATGAAGCAGCTGGATTATCAGTAGTTGAATTTATGGCTAGAAAAAAATTTAGTAATAGCTTCAAACAGGGGTGGAATAAAGGAATATATGAATTCTCAGAATATTTTAATTGATTTTGATAGTACTGATGAGTTAATTGACAAAATGAGAAAAGAAATGAAAAATATTAGTGTTTCCCTAAAAAAGAAAGAAATGACAATCTTGAGTTCTCAAAGAAATTCTCTAAAGAAGCAAATTATTTAATGATTGCTAGTATTTTAGGGGAGTAAATATGAAAAGAGAAAACTTTATAAATATATTGAAATGTATTTGTATTATATTAGTTATGCAAATACATTTCTCATGTACAGGTATTGGACAAGATTATCAGAATTTTTTTTTAGCATTTATACAATTAAACAATGGGTAATTAATATTCAATCTATAGCAGTACCTCTGTTTTTTGTTATAAATGGATATTTGATTTTAGGGAAAAAAAGAGATGAAAAATATATTATACAGAAAAGTTTAAAATTATTTTTACAGTTGTTATTTTTTTTTCTGTTTTAACAAGAGTAATTATATCTATATACAATAATGTTTCAATTATGGAAATTGATACAAGTCATTTTTGGTTTATAAAAACTCTTATTGCTATTTATTTGTTATATCCATTTTTAGATTATATAGTAAATAATTTTAAATTTTCAAAATATTATTTATTACTATCTTTATTTGTTTGCTTTGTTATTCCAGATCTATCAATTATTTTACAATTTTTTAATATAAATATAAATTTATCAATTATTACCGATTTTTATCCTTTATTATATCCAATTGGAACTTTTTCATTTTATTTTGCTATTGGTGGATTAATAAATAAATATAAGAATGTATTTAATCTATCTAAAATTTTCTATATAACAATTTTTTTTGATTTCAAGTTTATTTTTATTATTTGACTGGTATATGTTATCGTTTATAAACGGTAAAACAATTTACACTGTTATTGCTTTATATAATTCAATTCCAGTTTTGTTAATGACAATTAGTATTTTTTGTATATTTAGAGATATTGGTGTTAATCAGCATATTGGAAACGCTTTTAATTGTATTGCTAATCAAACTCTTATGATTTATTATATTAGCTGGATAATTGGTTATACCGTCTTACCTAATATTTTAAATATGTTTAATATGAAATATTGCTTGATTTTGGATATAATAAAGGCTATTGCACTAACTGTTTTGTGTTCAATCATTAGTATTTGTTTAAAAAAAAATATCATTAGTAAAAAAAATTTTTTATGAAGTTAGGAGAATTATGATGAAGGAAATTACAATCGTAACAGCATTTTTTGATATTGATAGAAAAAATATTACTGGGTTTAATAGAGATAATCAAAAATATATTGATGCATTTAAATTTTGGGCTAGAATTAAAAATAATATTGTGGTATATGGAGATGCTGCAACTATTAAAGAAGTAAAAAAAATACGTGATGAATATGGTTTAATAGATAAAACATACACTGTAATTATTGATGACTATTTAAGTATTGATAAAGAATTATTTGAAAAAATTGATTGTGCAATGAATAATAAGGAATATTTAGAGTTTCATATGCAAAGAAATATTCCAGAAGCCAATAGTCCCAGATACAATTATATTATGGCTTTAAAATCTTGGTGTTGTGCTGACGCAGTAAAAAAAAGGATATACTAGTGATATGGTCTGCTGGTTGGATTTTGGATTTAACTATAATGGAAAATTTTACAAAAAAGCTGAAGAGTTTAATTTTAAATGGGAATGGAATTTTACTGACAAAATTCATTTGCTTCAAATAAATGAACTTGAAAATTTGCCTGTATTCGAAATAATTAGGCGTAACAATTCATATGTTCAAGGTGGAGAAATTATCGCTCCTAAAGAATGTTGGAATGAACTATGGCAAATGGTTAGAAGTAATTTATTATCTTTATGTAAGTGTGGACTTCCTGATGATGATCAAATTTTGTATATAATGGCATATAAAGAAAATCCAGAATTATTTGAGTTGCATAAGTGTGAATGGCTTGGATTGTTTAAAGATTTTAGTAATAATTCATTTACTTTTTCAGTTCTAAAAAAAATAAAATTAAGGAATTTTTACATAAATGTAAACATCCGACAGAGTTTATTTGGTTCAGAAAAAATTAATTATGCGTTTAGAACTTATTTAATAATAAGAAAATCAAAACAGAGAGGATGAATGTTGTGAACAGTAAAATATCAGTTATTGTACCGGTATATAATACTTGTGAATATTTAGAAAAGTGTATTGACTCAATATGTAAACAAACATATAGTAATTTGAAATAATTATTGTAGACGATGGTTCAACAGATAATTCTGCCGACTTATGTGATTTGTTAGAAAAAAGAGATGATAGAATAAAAGTTTTTCATAAAAAAAAACGGTGGACTTTCTGATGCAAGAAACTATGGAATTGAACATTCTACAGGGGAATATTTAAGCTTTATAGATAGTGATGATTATATTGAAAAGGATATGTATAAATATATGCTTTCTAATATAATTAAATATAATTGTGAAATAGCAATATGTGGATGGTATTTAGTTAAAAATAATGAAATAAATAATTGTAAATTTGTTTCAAATGGAGAAGTCTTAGATAGAGAACAGTGTATGGATAGATTGTTATGCAATAATAGTTTTGATAATTTTATGTGTAATAAAATTTTCAAAAAAAGTTTATTTAATAACGTTGTGTTTCCAGTTGGTAAAAAAAAAAAAAAAAATGGAAGATTTGGCAACTTTATATAAATTGATTGATAAATCCAATAAAATATATATTGACTCTAAACCATTTTATTATTATGTTTTAAGAGATTCATCAATAACAAGTAATTTGTTTTATCAAATTGATGTGGATAGTTTTAAACCTTATATTGATAGAAAGGATTTTTTATTAGTAAAATATCCTAACTTAAAAAAAAAGAGAATATTATCTAATTTTTTTACAGCCTGCAGAATGAATTTAATTATTGCATACAAAAGCCCTAACAGATATTTTAATTTTGAAAGAGAAATGGAAAAAAAACTTGTTTTTATATAAAAAATATATTATATTTGATAGTTCACTTTCAATTAGAAATAAAATAAGCTTCTTAATAAGTGCTTATAACCCTAAATTATTTTTTAAAAATTCGATTTAGAAAGTAGGATAAATATGAAAAATAATTCAAGAACTAAAAATTCTATTAAAAATGCAATTTATTCGTCTAGTACACAGATTATAAGTCTATTAAGTAGTTATATTTTACGATTTGTTTTTGTAAGATTTTTTATCTTCAGAGTATTTAGATTAGTGGACTATTTACAAATATTCTTACAGTTTTTTCTCTTGCTGAATTAGGAATAGGAAGTGCAATAGTATATTCAATGTATAAACCTATTGCAAATAATGATATTGATAAAATAAATGCATATATGCAATTTTATAAAAAGGCGTATAGAATTATTGCACTATCTGTTTTTCTTATAGGAATTATTATATTGCCTAACTTGAATTTTTTTTATTAAAGATAGTTCAGCCGTAGAGAATGTGGAAATAATTTATCTTTTGTATTTGATTGACAGCGTATTTTCATATTTATGTATTTATAAAATTTCTATATTAAACGCTACACAGAAAAACTATATTTATAATATTTATCAATCTATTTTTAAGGTCATTTCAACTGTTTTTATGATTGTTGCTTTAATAATTACTAGGAATTTTATTATATATTTAGCTATCCAAATATTCTTTAAAATCTTTACTAATGTTATTATTTCCTTAAAAGGTAAACAAGCTATATCCATATATTTGTGAGAAAGAAAAGAAATATTTAACGAAAAAAAAAAAAAAAGAAATATCGAAGAGTGTATATGGACTATTTTGTAATCAAATAGGTAATGTTATTATTAATGGAACAGATAATATTATAATATCTAAATATATTAGCTTGGTGGCTGTAGGATTATATTCTAATTATACTTTGATAATAAGTGCATTATCGAATTTTATTGGTCAATTATTTAATTCAATTATAGCTAGTGTGGGAAATCATGGTGTGAAGGAAACAACTGAAAAAAAATTTTGAATTATTTAATAGAGTATATTTTATAAACTTTCTTTTTGGCTTCTTTTTTTGTATAACTGAACTTGTTGCTTGCTTAGATACGTTTATTTCCCTTTCTTTTGGTAAAAATTATTTATTAGATAATATTGTTGTTGCCATTATTTTAATAAATTTTTATTTGCTAATTATGAAAAAATGTTGTTGGAACATTTAAATATGCGCTTGGTATCTTTTGGAAAGATAAATATTCAACTTTAGTTAGAGCTTTGTTTAATTTGGTTATTTCTATAGTTTTAGCAAAGAGATTAGGACTTATTGGAGTTTTCTTAGGTACATTAATTAGTGATATTTTAACTACCTTTTGGTTTCAACCTTTTATTTTATTTAAAAGTGGATTTAATAAAAGTATAAGTTTATATTTCAAAGACTTTTTTAAATACACTTTTGTTGTAATAATTGAAATATTTATAATAAAAATTATAAATGTACTTGTTATGAATATTTATAATTTGTTTATTAAATTATTGATAGAAATGTTATTTGGTGTAATAACATATATAGTAGTTACTTTATTATTATTTCGAAAAAACAAATATTTTATATATTTAATTGATTTATTCAAAAATAAAATTTGTGGTATGAAAGAGGCTTATAAATGAAAAAAAAAAATATTATATTTTATAGATGACTTATCAATGGGAGGAATTCAAAAATTAGCTTTAGATTGGGTTAGTAATTTTGATAAGAAAAAAATTAAAATTGACTTTCTACTTTTAGATCAAGGAATAAATTATGAATTAGAGAGCACGTTTCAACAATTAGGATCGAATGTTTATAAATTAAAAGGGGTTTGGATTAATACACCTTTTGATTATATAAAATATTGCAAGAGTTGCAGTATGTTTTTAAAGAACATAATGATTATGATATTGTTGAATTACATTCTTCTAGCAAAAATTTTTTGATTTTAAAGTATGCTAAAAAGTATGGAATTAAGACAAGAATTGCTCATTCCCATAATATTGGATTTCAAACAAAAAATATGGTTAAAATTTTTATTGGTAATATTTTAAAATATGAATTAAAAAATATAGTACAGATTTTTTAGCTTGTTCTAAAGACGCTGGTAGATGGTTATTTGGTAATAAAATTATTAATAGTGATAAATTTGATATTATATATAATTCTATTGATTTTAATAAATTTGTATACAATCAAAAAGGTAAGACAAGACATTAGAAATACTTTAAAAATAAGCGATGATACTTTTGTTGTTGGTCATATTGGTAGGTTTAATGAACAAAAGAATCATATGTTTCTTATACATATATTTGAGGAAATATTGAAGATAAATTCTGATAGTAAGTTATTATTATTAGGCGATGGTATTTTGAAAGATGAAATTAATAAATATGTAATTTCAAATAATTTAAGTGATAAAATATATTTTATGGGAATAAAGACTAATGTAAATGAATATTTGCAGGCTATGGATGCTTTTGTATTTCCAAGTTTATATGAAGGGTTAGGAATTGTTTTAATTGAAGCACAAGCATCAGGGTTAAAAGTTTATACTTCTAAAAATGTTGTACCGATAGAAGCAAATATTTCGGATACTTTATTTAATTACATTGATTTAAAAAGTAATAATTATAAAGAATGGGCTGAAAAAGTATTACATGATAGAAACAATTATTCTCGTAACAATCTTGTCGTAAATAAAGGTAATTATGATTTAAATAATACAATAAAAAAACTTGAAGATTATTATTTGAGTAGAGGTGATGAGTATGGAAAGAACTAAAATTTTATACTATGGTTTTACTGGGAATATAGGTGGAATAGAAAAATATTTAATTAATATTTATAGGAAAATTGATAAAAGAAAATATGATATAAAATTTCTGATATTTAATGATGAGATACCATGCTTTTTTATGATGAAATTAAAAATGATATTATATATATAACAAGCAGAAGAAAAAAATTATAGTTTATTTAAAAGGGAACTTAAAGATATTTTTTTAAATAATGATTTTGATATAGTTCATTTAAATTATGTAGATTTTAGTTGCTTTGAACCTGCGATATATGCTAAAAAGTATAGTAATGCAAAAATAATATTACATTCTCATATTGCTTTGTTTAAAATACCAAGTATTAAAACTAAAATTTTGAATAAAATAGGAAAATACATACTGATTAAAAATGATGATTCATTTTACAAAGTAGGGTGTTCTAAATTAGCAAATGAATATATGTTTAAAGATTTTAAAAATAATAAAGCTATAGTATTAAATAATGGAATTGATGTTGATGAGTTTAAATTTAGCGAAAAATCTAGAGTAAGTTATAGAGAAAAATTATGCTTAGAAGATGATACTGTTTTGCTTGGAAATGTTGGTAGAATGGTTTATCAAAAAATCAAAAATATTTAATTGATATTCTTTGTAGATTAAAAGAGAAAAATAAAAAAAGGAAATATAAGCTGTTAATAATTGGAAATGGTCCTTTGAAAGATGAAATTATAAAATATTCAAAATATAAAAATGTTTTTGAAGATATAATTTTTAAACAAGACATTAATAATATATATGATTATATGAGTGCCATGGACCTTTTTGTTTTTCCTTCTAATTTTGAGGGGTTAGCAATTGTTCTAATCGAGGCACAAGCTTCAGGGTTAAAGTGTATTACATCGAAAGGATTAGTGTCTGAGGAAGCAAATTTGACTGGATTTGTTCAATATGAAGATTTAGCAAATTTGGATGGTTGGGTAGATTATATAATATCTAATTCTAATTTTGAAAGGTATGATGAAATAACGGATATAAAGAAATTATATGACATAAACATTTCTGTTAATTATCTTCAAAAGTTTTATGATTCTATTCTTAAGGATGAAAATAATGAAAAATAAGGTTGTTAGAAATTCTAATATTGAACTTTTACGATTAATAGCTATAATAGGTATTATCATAAGTCATTTTTGTGTGCATCAAGTATATCCTGATTTTACATTAAATAATATTAATTTACAGAGCTTTTTTTGTTCAATTTTTGTACCTTGGTTGTATTGGAAATCATATTTTTATAATTATTACAGGATATTTTTTAATCAATAAAAACTTTGATTTTAAAAAAAATAGTTAGACTATTATTGGAAATGTTATTTTACTCTATAGTTATAGGTTTAATTTTTATTATAGTAAATGGAAATTTTTCAGTTAAAGAATAATTAAAATGATTTTTCCTATTTTTTTGGGGAAATTGGTTTGTTATATATTATATTTTGTTATTCTTTTTATATCCTTTTTTAAATAAATTTGCAAAGTCAATTAGTAAGAATGAATTTAAATTATTTTTAATTATATGCATTATATTAGTATTTATTATTCCATCATTAACATTTAACGCATGGAGTTTTAATGAACATACTATATTTGTTATTGATTATCTTATTGGGACATATATTTTTATGTATTTTGATGATAAAAAATATAATAATAATAATAATAATATTAAAAATATATTGATTTTTTTTATTTGCTAGTTATGTCGCTATTGCATTATTATTATATATTTTGACATTTGTTTTTAATAATATGTTGTTCTATGATATGATTTGTTATTTTATTGGAACAAATTATTCAATATTATCACTTTTGTTTGCTTGCATTATATTTTTGTACTGTTTAACAAAAACTCCAAAAAGTCATCAATAATTAATTATTTGTCAGGATCTGTTTTAGGAATATATCTTATACATGAAAATGATTATATGAGAAAATTCATATGGGAGACTTTACTTCCTATAGAAAATTTTATTTTTTCATATAAATTTTACTATATTTTTATTTTAAAAGTCTTTGGTGTTTTCTTCTTTTGTATAGTTATTGACATAATTAGAAGATTATTATTTACTAAAATAGAAAATAAAATAGCAATTTTTCTAGATAATTTATTTCATAAAATAAAAAAGATAGATTTGCCATAATATCAAATTAGATGATGGGATGTATACTAGTGTTATACTTGCCTTTTATGTGAAATTGAAAGTCAAGTATTAATCTCAATAACTATGTGTTCATAAAAAAGGAATGTGATTATATGAAAATGAAAAAAAAATAAAATTATTTTAATTATTATAATGTCTATATTAGTTATATTATGGGGAGTGTGTATTTATAAATTAAGTGATATGAATACAACTTCGTCTAATGGTCGTTCAACAGATATAATAACTGTATTTTTAGAAAAAGGTCTTGAGTTTACTAATGATCTTGGTATTACTAATTCTCATCCTAGTTTATCAAAAATTGAACATGCAAGTTCTCTTCTTAATTCTCCTTTGAGAAAGGTAATGCATGCTTCTGTTTATTTTGTACTTGCTTTCTTTTTTGATTATTGTAATTAATATGATATTTAGAAATAGACGTTATTTAGTATCATTGTTATTAACTATAGTTATATGTTTTATATTTGCGAGTAGTGATGAATTTCATCAAACGTTTGTAGCAGGTAGAACTGGTCAATTTCAAGATGTTATTATTGATACTGTTGGTGCTACCTTTGGATGCCTCTTTTATGCCACATATTATTTTGCTTTTAAATTAGGAAGATTGTCTGGCTTGAAAAATAAAGAAGATTAGATTATCTTCTTTTTTAATATTTCTAAGCTTGAAACAACATTGTATTCATGATATACTTTTTATTGTTTGGAGATGGTATTATGGAAAAACAGGTTCATAGAACATCACGTTCTTTAAAAAATAAAAAGAAAAAAAATTAATAAAGCAATGATTATAATGTCTGTTATTAATTTCTTATGTACAATTATTCTTACCTTTTTTTTTGTTGTTAGTCTTAAGATGATTCCTATTAAGTATATTGTTATTATCGTTTGTATTTTGATTATGCTTGATTTATTAGTAATGTTATTACTTAAAAAGAAAAAAAAAGAGGATTTAAAATTCTTGGTTATGTAATATCTATTATACTTATTCTTATAAATGGAGCTGGTACTTACTATGTAGCTACAACTAATGCTTTTTAAATAAATCATTTAATAATGCATCTAATACTTATACTTCAACTTACTATATTGTTGTAAAATCAACAAGTAAGGTTTCTGATGTAAAAAAGAATTAGATGGAGCTAATATTGGTTACTATAAGAGTACTCCTAATATTGATGAAGCGTTAAAAGAGTTAGATAATAGTATTAAAGTTAATACTAAAGAATATGAGAATGTAACATATAATTATAATGATTTAAAAAGAGGAAGTATTGATGCTGCTATTGTAGAAAAGAGTATATATGAAGCTTTAATTGATTCTGAGACTGGTATTTTAAAAAGAAAGTGATTATAAGATTATATATAAGTTTGATATTGAAGTAAAAGAAGAGACTGAAGATTCTAATGAAGAAGAATTTGTTGATGATGGAAACAGTTTAAATATATATATTGGTGGAGTAGATTTTACTGAAAAGAATACTGATTTTAATATGGTTGTTACAATTAATAAAAAACGCATAAAATTTTACTTACATCTATTCCAAGAGATTACTATGTAACTATGAAAAGTAGTGGAATGCATGAATTACTTGGTTATGTTGGATATACTGGTATAAATAATTCTAGAAGAACGGTAGCTGATTTATTAGGCGTAAATATAGATTATTATATGAAAGTTAATACTAATAGTATTGTTGGGCTTGTAAATACTTTAGGTGGCGTTCAGTTCTGTAATAATGGGGCTGCTTTTACAACAACACATGCTTTAGTTCAGGGAACTTATGATGATACTACAGGAGAAAAATTAAATGTTCCAAGTGGATGTAGAACATATAATGGTATTCAAATTCTTACAATTGTAAGAGAGAGAAAAGCTTTTGCTGATGGTGATAGACAACGTCAAAAGAATTGTGGTCAAGTAATGATTAATGTATTCAAGAAAATGGCAAGTGCAGGAACAGTTGCTAATTACTCAAGTGTTTTGAATGCAGTAAGTAATTTATATACAACAAATTTATCTCGTGATGTAATTACTGATATTGCTAACGAAACAATTAATGGCGCATCATGGTCATTTGAACAACAATCCGTTACGGGATATGATTCAAGTGGTTATGTTCACATGGGAACTGTTAAAGATTATGTAATGAGACCTAATCAAAATAGTATTAATACAGCTAGTAGTAATATTAAGAAGATTATGTCTGGAAAGTAAAGACGATATTTCGTCATTTTTTATTTGCGTTTACAAAAAATAAGTGTTAATATATCATCCAAGAAAGAGGGGATAGTATGGAATTTGTAAATGAACCATATGATGACGTTGCTCTTAAAATAGGAAAGATGATGAGAGAAGAAGCAGGTATCAAAGAAATATTTGCTAACAAATTAGATCGCTTGTCTAGTGCATGTTGTTCTATTTTAGTTACTGAAAATGGTAATGAAATAGGATTTGTTAATATTGTGCATGAATGCGTAAATAAATTTTTATTTGTTGATATTGGAATAAAAGAGCAGTATAGGGGATATGGTTACTCTAAAGTTATAATGTCTAATATTCAAAAATTAACAGAGTCTTGGAATGAATTTCTTATCGCTGAGACAAAAGTGTCAAATATAGCTGCTAATAAAGGATTAAATGAAATTGGAAAACTTGTTGACTGTTATAATGATTTAAATTATTATTTAATTAATACTATTAAATATAATGAACTTGTTTCAGATGAGAATTTGTATAATTTGTTAAAAAATCATATTAGGAGTAATAAAGATTATCATACATTAATATCGAGTATGCATAGTAAAGAAAAGGTATATACAAAGAAATAATAAATTGTATATAAATTGTTGACAAATCATATAATTAAGTGGTATATTATTTATGAATTTTAATTTGGATTTGCTTAGGCAAATCTTAAATTAAGTTTTAAAATGAAACACCTGGAAGTGTGTAGAGAGAGGAGGACAAATATGCCTACAATTAATCAATTGGTTAGAAAAAACAGAACTGATAAAACCAGAAAGAGTAAATCACCAGTTTTAGGAATTGGATACAATAGTAGAAAAAAGAAAACTACTGATTTAAATTCACCTCAAAAACGTGGAGTATGTACTCGTGTTGGTACAATGACACCAAAGAAACCAAACTCAGCATTAAGAAAGTATGCACGTGTTCGTTTAAGTAATGGTATGGAAGTTACTGCTTATATCGGTGGTGAAGGACATAACTTACAAGAGCACAGTGTTGTATTAATTCGTGGTGGACGTGTTAAGGACTTAATCGGAGTTCGTTATCACATTATTCGTGGAACACTTGATACTGCTGGTATTGATAAACGTCGTCAAGGACGTAGTAAATATGGTACAAAAGAGACCTAAATAATTTAATTAATAATTATTAAATAAATGGAAGGAGGATATTATGCGTGAGAAAAGAGAGCTGCTGTAAAAAAGAGATGTACTTGCTGATCCAATGTACAATTCTAAATTAGTTACTAAATTAATTAATACTATCATGAAAGATGGTAAAAAAGGTACTGCTCAAAAGAATTCTATATGATGCATTCGATTTAATTAAAGAAAAGACTAATCGTGAACCTATGGAAGTTTTTGAAGCTGCTATGGAAAATATTAAACCATCTCTTGAAGTTAAATCTCGTCGTGTTGGTGGAGCTAACTATCAAGTTCCAATTGAAGTTAAACCTGCCCGTGCTCAAGCTTTAGCTTTACGTTGGTTAGTTAATTACTCTCGCTTGAGAGGTGGACATTCAATGTCTGAAAATTTAGCAAACGAAATTATTGATGCTTCAAATGGTGTTGGTGCTGCTGTTAAGAAACGTGAGGATACTCATAGAATGGCAGAAGCTAACAAAGCATTTGCACATTATCGTTGGTAATAAAGAGAAAGGAAAAAAATTATGGCTCGTTTATATAGTTTAGAGAAAACTCGTAATTTTGGAATTATGGCACATATTGATGCTGGTAAAACAACAACAACTGAACGTGTTTTATTCCATACTCATAAAATCCATAAAATTGGTGAAACTCATGATGGTGCTTCACAAATGGACTGGATGGAGCAAGAACAAGAACGTGGTATTACTATAACAAGTGCTGCTACAACTGCTTATTGGAAAGATCATAGATTTAATATCATTGATACTCCAGGTCACGTTGACTTTACTGTTGAAGTATCTCGTTCACTTCGTGTACTTGATGGTGCTGTTGCATTACTTGACTCACAAGCTGGTGTTGAACCACAAACTGAGACAGTATGGCGCCAAGCAACTGAGTTTAAAGTTCCTCGTATGATTTTCTGTAACAAAATGGACAAAATGGGTGCAAGCTTTGAATATAGTTTAAAGACTATTAGTGATCGCTTGGGTGTTAATGCCAAACCTATTGAATGGCCTATTGGTGCAGAAAGTGAGTTTAATGGAGTTATTGATTTAGTAACAATGAAGGCTTATCATTTTGATGGTAAACAAGAAGAAAATTATACTGAAATTGATATTCCAGAAGATTTAAAAGATATCGCTTCAGAAAAACGTATTGATCTTATTGAAGCTGTTGCTGAATATGATGAAGAATTAATGAATAAATATCTTGAAGGAGAAGAAGTATCAGTTGACCTTATTAAACGTGCAATACGTAAAGGAACACTTGCTGTTGAATTCTTCCCTGTAATGTGTGGAACTGCTTTGGGTAATAAGGGCGTTAAGTTATTACTAGATGCAGTAATTGATTATTTACCTGCACCAACAGATATTCCTGCAATTAAGGGAGTAGATTTAAATGGAAATGAGATTGAAAGACATCCTTCTGATTCAGAACCATTTAGTGCTCTTGCATTTAAAGTTATGACAGATCCATTTGTTGGAAAATTAACATTCTTCAGAGTTTATTCAGGGCATTTATCAAGTGGTTCTTATGTATTAAATGCTACTAAGGACACTAAAGAAAGAGTAGGACGTATTCTACAAATGCATGCTAATAATCGTACAGAAATATCTGAAGTCTTTGCTGGTGATATAGCTGCTGCTGTAGGTCTTAAAAATACTACTACTGCTGATACTTTATGTGATGAAAAACATGCTTGTATTTTGGAATCTATGGAATTCCCAGAACCAGTAATTGAACTTACTGTTGAACCAAAATCAAAAGCTGATCAAGATAAAATGGGTCTAGCTCTTCAAAAATTAGCTGAAGAAGATCCTACATTTAGAGCTTCAACAAATCATGAAACAGGTCAAACAATCATAGCTGGTATGGGTGAACTTCACCTTGATATTATTGTTGATAGATTAAAACGTGAATTTGGTGTAGATGCTAATGTTGGTCAACCACAAGTTTCTTACCGTGAAACTATCACTCAAGTTGGTGAATGTGAAGGTAAGTATATTAAACAATCTGGTGGACGTGGACAATATGGTCATGTTTGGATTAGATTTGAACCAAATCCTGATTAAGAGTTATGAATTTGTCGATAATGTTGTTGGTGGTGTTGTTCCTCGTGAATACATTCCAGTTACAGATAAGGGATTACAAGAAGCTATGACAACTGGTGTTTTAGCTGGATTCCCAATGGTAGATGTTAAGGCAACATTATTTGATGGTTCTTACCATGATGTTGACTCATCAGAAATGGCTTATAAGATTGCTGCTAGTATGGCTCTTAAAGAAGCTAAGAACAAATGTAAACCAGTTTTACTTGAACCTATCATGAAAGTACAAGTAATTGTACCAGATGAATATCTTGGAAATGTAATGGGAGATATTACATCTCGTCGTGGTAGACCAATGGGTCAAGAATCACGTGGAAATGCTCTTGCAATTGATGCAATGGTACCATTAGCTGAAATGTTTGGATATGTAACTAGTTTGCGTTCTAATACACAAGGTCGTGGAAATTACACAATGGTATTTGACCACTATGAAGAAGTTCCAAAAAACATTGCTGAAGAAATTATTAAAAAGCATGGAACTAATAATTAATATAGTAAGAAAAGCGTTTGCTTTTCTTACTTAAATATTTTAAAAAAAGCTTGCTATTTTTATGCAAGTAATATAAAATATAATATGTAAGTAAATAAGGAGGAAATTTAAAATGGC
>VOFC01001371.1_pt1 | contig 40000 bp, 45 predicted proteins | sample 5384161 | NCBI WGS metagenome assembly VOFC01 (sample SAMN12384722, study PRJNA508395) | human gut metagenome | isolation source: healthy gut B | host: Homo sapiens
ACTGTCCGATGGCGGTCTCCTTAGCTGCCTCGAACCGGGCAACCTCTGCCTCTGCATCCAGCAACCTGCTTCTGCTCCAGGACATATTCCTGCTTTCATAAAGGTAGAAATTTTCCCGATCGCAATTCCTTCAGAACGCTTTTTTCCCTGACAAACTACCATTTCATCATCCTCTGTGAACATTTATTTTGCAGGATGCAGCTTCTAACCGCATCTGTTGTTTCACGTCCTTGCCGGTAAAGGTTTCTACCTGCTCATATGCATCAGAATTGCAAATGATCATCGGTGACTGATCGTTTCTTCCACTCGCTTTGATCTTGTCCAGGTCTGCAACGACAAGCAGATCGCCCTTTCACATCCTGACCCTCTTTTACTTTCTGTTCAAAGGGCTCACCTTTTAATTCTACAGTATCCAGACCGATATGGATCAGAATTTCAGCACCATCTAAGTCGTAATGCCTACCGCATGACCGGTCGGAAATACGGTACTACAATCTTGCCCAAATCCTGCCGGAGCGTAAACATGTCCGATCCTGCGGGATCACAGCAATACACTTACCGAAGTTTCCTCAGCGAAGGTCGGATCGGAACCTCCTTAATGCTGACACATTTTCCCTTCATCGGTGCTGTAAAGCTCAATCCCTTTATCCACCCAAACGATCAAAAATCCCATTTTTGCTCGCTTCCTTTTTTTGATATCTGCATGTTTCAGCTGGTTGCGAGATGATCCACTTTCACTCCTCCGTCTTGCAGGAAACCACGGATTCTATATAGTCTCTCTCATCGCTCTTGCCAGCTCATACTCATTTTCTGTAATGAATTTGCCCTGACAAATTCGTTAAAGCGAGCATCCTCTATGTCCAGCCCTCTTTGTTCTGGATCAACCGGTTCAGCATAAATTTCAGATTTGTGATCAACCGGTCCATCATAAACCAGGTCTTCGGAAAATGGTAATCTGCCCGAATCATTCCGATCAGGTGACGGATTATCTCCGTCATAATCTGAGTATCTCTCAGGCGCATCCCGCCAAATTCGCTGTTGACCAGATGAAATGCGATCGATGCAGCCTCATCCTCCGGCAGTCTCACTTTGATCCGCTCTTCGATCAGATCGAGGGCATGACAGCCAATCTGGAATTCTTCCGGATAAAATCTGCGGATTTCGCTGTAAAGCGCATTTTCAAACACATGCCGTCCTTAAACCGTCTCAGTGCGAAATCGATATGGTCGGTCAGCGCAAGATAAACGTTTTGGTTGAGCTGCATGGAAAGATGACTCTTCGCATAAAAATAATCTCATCAGGAAACCTGAACGCATTCCATTGGCATATTGGCAGAAGCAGCTCCTGAAACCGTGCCTGAAATCCGGACTTCCCAGATGAAAAATCTTCTCTACCTGTGCAGCCTTGATCTCCTGACCGCTTTTTTTGAAGCCGATGCCCCTGCCCATCGCCACGATCTCCCGTCCCTGATCATCCAGCGCGGAGATCACATTGTTATTGATTACCTTTTCTATCCTCATGCCCCGCTCACAAATGCAGCCCATGCGCAACAATCAACTGTCCGGTATCCCACATGGCCTTGCAGACTCTTTAGAAACAAAAAACCAAATTTTATAAACCAGTTCTGCAGAAATATATAATATCTGAAAAACTAATTTATAAAACTTGGTTTTGCCTGCCTGCCAGTAACAATCCAATTTATCTTATCGTGCTGTCAAAATTAACTGACCTTGGTATACTGAACATCCATATTCAGAAAGTCAACCTTTATTTTCATTTTGTCTTATTTTGTCCTTTTATTTTTATTTTAGCATCCATTCCAATCGCCGGACCTTTTCTTTTCGTGGGGCGGTCCGGCGGAATCGTCATTTCTTCTTATTATATCCTATTTTCAGGACATCTCATTAAACAATTCGATTTTTGTCCAACATCATGCTTCCATCAATGCTTCCATCTCGTCAAGCAGGCTGTCAAACAGCTTCAGTGCGCCGGTGTACCGGCTCTGCGGTGCGCATATCAACGCCAGTGCCCTGCAGCAGGGAAATCGGATCTTTGGAGCAGCCGCCGGACAGGAAGTTTAAGTAATCCTTCACCGCAGGCTCGCCCTCGCTCAAAATCCGTTCAGACAGCGCCATCGCAGCGGAAAAGCCCGTCGAATACTGGAACACATAATAGTTGTAATAAAAATGCGGAATTCTCGCCCATTCGCGGTCGATTAAGTCATCCACAACTAACCGCATCCCCATAATAGAATACGTTTAAGTCGTGGTAAATTTTGTTCAGGCCCTCTGCCGTTAAGCTGCCGCCGTTTTGTACCAGCTCGTTGATCTTTAACTCGAACTCTGCAAACATCGTCTGGCGGTAGCAGAGTCGTACGGAACTGCTCGAGGAAAGTAGTTGATCAGGTACGCCTGGTCTTTTGTCCTGACGTCAGCAGATGCTGCATCAGAAGCGACTCATTGCAGGTAGATGCGACTTCCGCAACGAAAATTACATACTCTCTGTCCACAGGTTCCTGATTTTTGCGTGGAAAGATAGAGTGCATCGCATGTCCCATCTCGTGCGCCAGCGTGGAACTCGGAATCCAGCGTGCCCTTATAATTTAAAAAGCACATACGGATGCACAATCTGTCCTGCGCTGTACGCACCGCCGCGCTTGCCTTTGTTTTCGTAAACGTCGATCCAGCGGCTTTCAAAGCCGTGCTTTAACACTTCCCCGTACTCTTTTCCGAGAACGGCAGTCGCATCCAGCACTTCCTCCTTCGCTTTTTCAAACGGAATCTTCACATCCGCATCCGCAACGAGGGAGGTGTAAAGATCGTACATATGAAGCTCATCCGTCTTCATCAGCTTTTTGCGCAGACGCATATAACGGTGCAGGATGCCGATGTCCTCATGAACGGCTTCTGATCAGGTTATGATAGACTTCCACAGGCACGTTGGTCGCATCCAGTGAAGCGTGCAGGGCGTCCGGATATTTGCGCGCCTTTGCAAAGAATTTCAGCTGGCTGACCTGCGCGTTCAGCAGTCCTGCTGCCGTATTTAACACCTTGCCATAGCCGCCGTAAAGAGATTCAAACGCCGCTTTTCTCACATTTCGATCCGGGCTCTGCATCAGCGGGATAAAGCTTCCGCCGGTCACTTCCAGCTCTTCTTCGTTGCTGCCTTTTATCGGGTCAAAGGTCAGGTCTGCATTTACCAAAGACGAATAAACCGTTCCGGGCGCCTGCGCCATCTCCCCTGCATCTGCCAGTATCTTTTCCAGCTCCGGCGATAAAATATGATCCTTGCATCTGCGCACTTCATTGATGCTTCTGCGATACTTTAACAGCTCCGGCTTTTCCGCATAAAATGCTTCCAGCTTTTCCTCCGGAATGCTCAGAATTTCCGGGTCTGCAAAGGAAATCAGACCGCTGCATTCTACATATAAGCCCATCGCGCGCGCAGACAGCGTCTGTCCTGCCGCGTCCGCCGTATCCTGCAGTCCTTGACGCGGGACGCATAACCGTAAATTTCGCTCAGCATGCAGTCGAGCTTTTCTGTCAGAGCCGACCAGTCATACAGCGCCTGTGCGCTCTCACCCAGCCGTCCGGCATATTCTGCCGCTTCCTCTGCGACCTTTTTCGCCGCCGCAAAATCCTTTTCCCAGTCCTCTACAGTCGCATACATGTCCTCGATCGCCCAGGTGTCCTCTTTCTTTACCTGACTGCGCATCGGAATCTTCTGATTTTCTTCCATGTCAAATCCCCTTTTCTGAAATTGCTTATTCCGTTTGAAAAAGTCTTACTTTTCCAAACGCCTGTGCCTATTATAAGGGACATGCGAAGAAACCGCAAGCGCTGTAGCGGCAAAGGCCGTTTTGTGAATAAAACAATAGAATGCACGCTCTGCGAGCATTCTATTGTCATGAATCAAAAGATTTTCGAAAAGTAGAAACGTCCGGCTCACAGCTTTTTCAGAGAAATCTGCCATGCTGCGTAATCGGAATCCGCGCCCGGGAGCCGCAGTCCGCCACGCATCAGCGCAGCTCCTGTCAGCACCTGCTTTTGCATCCTGTCTTTTTTATCCCCTTTTAAATCTGTCAGGCTCACTTCATAGGAAGCATCGCTGCACAGTCCTCTCGGATAAACAAACTTCGCCGCGCAGTTGGTCTGCACATGCTGGTAAACCGCACTGATCAGCGCTTTGGATGCGTCCTTTGCTGCCATTTCCCATACGACGCAGTTGTTGTCCTGCGGGCTTGTCAGACGAAAATAACTGCCATCGAAATCAGGTCGTAATACTGCTTGAACACCTCGATCTGGCGCTTTACCTCGACCTTTTCTTCCTCCGTCATCTTGTTTAAATCCAGCTCGTAGCCAAACGTGCCCGCCATCGCCACACAGCCTCTTGTCGCAAGCGGCGTCACTCTGCCGGTCTGGTGGTTCGGCACTGCGGAAACATGCGCGCCCATTGTCGAAACCGGATAGCCAAACGACGTGCCGTACTGAATCTGCAGGCGCTCGATCGCATCCGTATCGTCGCTGCACCAGATCTGCGGGGAATAATAGAGCATCCCGGCATCAAACCGTCCGCCGCCTCCGCTGCAGCCCTCCAGTAAAAGGTGCGGATAGGCCGAAAGCATACCGTCCAGTACACGGTATAAGCCCAGCATGAACCGGTGCGCCATCTCGCCCTGCTTTTCGGCAGGCAGGGATGTAGAATATTTATCGCAGATGCTTCGATTGAAATCCCACTTCACATAGCTGATCGGTGCGCTTGCAAGCACGCTGCAGAGCCGTTCCAGGATGTAATCCTGTACATCTTTCTGGAAAAATCGAGAATCATCTGATGTCTGCTCAGATTCGGCTTTCTGCCCGGAATCTTTACCGCCCAGTCAGGATGTGCCCGGTACAGATCGCTGTCCTCCGAAATGCATTCCGGCTCGAACCAGATACCGAACTTCATTCCAAGTCCAACAATACGGTCTCCCAGCTCCTTTAAGCTGCAGCCCAGCTTCTTTTCATTGGAAACCAGTCGCCCAGACCGGAACGGTCGTCGTCACGCTTTCCAAACCATCCGTCGTCCATGACGAACAACTCGACGCCAAGCTCTGCCGCATCCTTTGCGATCGAAACAAGCTTGTCCCCGGTAAAGTCAAAGTAAGTGCCCTCCCAGTTGTTAATCAACACCGGACGGCGCTTGTTTTTCCATTCGCCCCGGCAGATGTGCTCCCGGATGACCTGATGGAAATTATGGCTCAGCTTTTCCAAAGCCCTCGGACGAGCAGCTCAAAATCACCTCCGGCGTATCAAAGCTCTCGCCCGGCTCCAGCGTCCACGCAAAGTCGTCCGGATGGATGCCGCAGATCAGACTGGGTCTGATCGATCTGGTCTTTTCTGTTTCCATTAAAAATTCGCCGCTGTATACAAAAGATACACCGTAGCAGAGCCCTTTTGTCTCGTTTGTATCCTTTTTCACATACGACTGCAAACGGGTTGTAGTGATGGCTGGATGCGCCTCTCACACTGCCGATCGCAGAAATACCGTGCGCAATCGGAGTGCGCTGCAGGGTGCGCTCCATCGCATGCTTTCCATAAAAAGGTCAGCCATTCATAGTCGCCGGACAGCCAGTCCAGGCACATGCTGGCAGCCTTTAACAGGACAACTTTACCCATTGTCCGGTTCACAACTTTCACAGCCCTTGTAATGATGTCCAGCTCTTCCAGAACGCCATACTGCTAAAAGCACTTCCAGTCCGCTTTCCGGATCCCGCAAAAGATGCCGAGGGTTTCCGCTTCTGTTTCATCCGCATAAACAGCCGGCAATCCCGGAATGCTGTATTTTCCTCTGGAAAGCTCATATCCGGCATAACAAAGCGTTACCGCCTGGCTTCCGTTTTCATTTCTGACGCGCAGGGCACTGATCCGGTAATCCCCGTTCCGAAACAGCTGTACTCCTGCGGCGCAAGATCTGAGGAAAGTCTGTCGTCAGCACAGGACGCTTTCATACGCATAGCCGGAAAATCCGCGGTCATCCGGCGGAATCCGTAAGAAAGATCATCAGAATTGTCCGTCTTTTCCCCGTAATAGGTATGCAGCAGCATGCCGTAGGCATCCACTTTCATCTGATACGTCGTATTTTTGGTCTGCAGCGTAAAAAGTACGCTGCTTTTCGTCTGCATAAACTGCCATGGCAAATCCCCTCCTGTTTTTTCTTAAGGCAGAACGTCCATCGAATGTACCTTCTGCTCCGTTTCATGCCTGATTGTGCCATCGGTTTTTATTTTTACCATATCCCGCCTTCTGTCTGCAATCCATCCTTTGATCCCTGCAAAAAAACTTTTTACAAATCCTTATGCTGTTTTTTTTCGAACTGGGAATTATACAGCTGCGCGTAAAATCCGCCCTTTGCAAGCAGTTCTTCGTGCGTGCCCTGCTCTGCAATATCTCCGTTCTTCATGACCAGAATCACATCCGCGTCCCGGATCGTCGAAAGTCGGTGGGCAATGACAAAGCTCGTTCTGCCCTTCATCAGGTTATTCATCGCTTTCTGGATCTGGATTTCTGTTCTCGTATCGACGGAGCTGGTCGCTTCGTCCAGAATCAAGATCGGATTGTCAGCAAGAATTGCACGTGCAATCGTCAGAAGCTGTTTCTGTCCCTGCGAAACGTTGGTCGCGTCTTCATTTAACTCCATCTCGATAACCGCCCGGCAGCGTCGGATGAAATGATCCGCATGTGCCGCTTTTGCCGCCGCGATGACTTCCTCATCTGTTGCATCCAGCCGTCCGTAACGGATATTTTCCATAATGGTTCCCTGGAACAGCCAGGTATCCTGCAGTACCATGCCAAACATTTCACGCAGCTGTCCTCTGTTGAAATTTCCGGATATCGTGTCCATCCAGGCAGATTCTGAACCGCTGTTTACGTCATAGAAACGCATCAGCAGCTTGACCATTGTCGTCTTTCCGGCGCCGGTCGGTCCAACAATCGCAACCATCTGCCCCGGTTTTACTTCACAGGAGAAATCCTGAATAACGATTTTATCCGGTGTATAGCCAAACCGTACATGCTCAAAGCTTACGGCACCGGTCAGATGATCCATTGATACCGGATGCTCAACGGTCTGCTCTTCCTCTTCCTCGTCCAGGAATTCAAAAACACGCTCTGCGGCAGCCGCTGCGGACTGCAGCATGTTTGAAACCTGTGCAATCTGTGTGATCGGCTGTGTGAAATTTTTCACATACTGGATAAACGCCTGGATATCGCCGACCTCGATCGTGCCGTTTACCGCCAGAACACTTCCCAGCACTGCAACCGCAACATAGCCGAGGTTTCCGACAAAGGTCATGATCGGCTGCATCAGACCGGAAATAAACTGGGATTTCCACGCGGATTCATACAGTCTGTCGTTTGTCCGGGAAAACGTTTCCTCCACCGCTTCTTCGCGGTTGAACGCCCGGATGACCATATGACCGCTGTAGGTTTCCTCTACCTGTCCATTTATTTCACCGAGACAGCTCTGCTGCTCCACGAAATATTTCTGGGAATGTTTGACCACAAATCCGATCAAACCGCCGGAAATTGGCAGAATCACCAGTGCGATCAGCGTCATCAGAGGACTGATCGACAGCATCATAATCAACACGCCGATCATCGTCGCAATCGAGGTAATTAACTGGGTCACGCTTTGGTTTAAGCTCTGTCCCAGCGTATCGACATCGTTCGTGATTCTCGAAAGCACTTCGCCGACCGTTCTGGATTCGAAATATTTCATCGGCATCCGGTTGATTTTTTCGGAAATTTCCTTTCGCATCCGATAACACAGCTTCTGCGTCACGCCGGTCATCAGCCAGCCCTGAATGAAGTTAAACACTGCGCTGATACAGTAAATTCCAAGCAGCAGCAACAAAATCCTGCCGATTTTTTCAAAATCAATACCGCCGGTACCGCTCACCTTTGCGACCAGACCGTTGAACAGCTCTGTTGTCACCTTACTGAGCACTTTTTGGTCCGATAATATTAAATACCGTACTTCCGATTGCAAATAAGATTACGACGCCGAGCACAATCCGATAGCTTCCAAGGTAGGCAAACAGCTTTTGGATCGTTCCCGTAAAATCCTTTGCCTTTTCCCCGGGCATCATTCCCTACCCGGTCCGTGTCCCATCATTGGACGCTTTTTATTTTGCTCCTGACTCATTCTGCTATGCCTCCTTTCAGCTCGCTTTCCGACAGCTGCGAGCGTGCAATTTCCTGATAGGCGCTGCAGTTTTTTCATCAGCTCTTCATGGGTTCCTTTTCCAACGATTTTTCCATCCTCCAGAACGAGAATCTGCTCCGCATTCATGATTGTACTGATTCTCTGTGCAACGATCAGCACCGTCGCGTCCGCGGCCTGTTCGTGCAGCGCCTTTCGAAGCGCTGCGTCCGTTTTGTAATCCAACGCAGAAAAGCTGTCGTCAAACAGATATACCTTCGGATGCTTTGCAATGACCCTGGCAATCGCAAGACGCTGCTTCTGTCCACCGGACACGTTACTGCCTCCCTGCGCAACCGGACTATCATAGCCTTCCGGCTTTGCATCGATAAACTCGGTTGCCTGCGCTGTCTGCGCCGCTTCTTTCATCGTTTCGTCGCTGATTTCATCTTCTCCTGCGAGCTTGATATTGGAAGCGATCGTCCCGGAAAAGAGCACGCCCTTCTGGGGAACCAGTCCCATCACTTCCCGTAATTTATGCTGGCTCAAATTTCGGATATCCACACCGTCCAGCGTAATTTTTCCTTCCGTCACATCGTAAAATCTCGGGATCAGCTGAATCAGCGTTGATTTGCCGCAGCCTGTGCTTCCGATTACAGCGGTCGTCTGTCCGGGTTTTGCCGTAAAGCTGATATGCTCCAGTACGTCCCCCTCTGCCCCGGGATATTTAAAGCTTACGTCCTCAAACCTCAGTTCTCCCCTGCACTGCGTCAGCTTTTCATCCTCCGTTTTTTTTGCATCCACAATGCTGCTGTCCGTCCGCAAAATTTCCTCAATTCGGTCTGCTGCCACACCTGCACGCGGAAGCATGACGGAAACCATCGTAATCATCAAAAAGGACATGACGATCTGCATCGTATAGGTCATAAACGCCATCATATCGCCAACCTGCAGGTTTCCGGCGTCGATTCCCTTTGCACCGAACCACACGATCATGACGGTAACGCAGTTCATAATCAGCATCATCGCCGGCATCATAAAGGTCATGACGCGGTTGGTGAACAGCTGCGTTTTCATCAGGTTCCGGTTCGCTTCATCAAACCGTTTTTCTTCGAATTTTTCTCTGGAAAATGCACGGATAACCGAAAGCCCAGTCAAAATTTCCTGGAAACCAGGTTCATCGGTCCACTAATTTCTGCATCAGCTTGAATTTCGGCATTGCAACGCTCACCAGGATCAGTACAACCGCCATAATGACCGCTACCGCAAGCCCAATGATCCATGCCATGCCCGTTTTTGTGCCAACCACCTTCAAAATACCGCCGATTCCGAGGATCGGGGCATAGCTTATCATCCGAAGCAGCATGACCGCGACCATCTGTACCTGCTGAATATCGTTTGTGCTTCTCGTAATCAGGGATGCTGTCGAAAACTGATGCATTTCTCCACTGGAAAACGACAATACTTTGCCAAATACCTGACCGCGCAGATTTTTACCGATCGATGCTGCAGCGCGGGACGCAAGGAAGCTGACTGCAATCGCGCACACTGCCATCAGCAGCGTAAAGCCGAGCATTTTTCCGCCCGTTTTTAAAAGATATGCGATCTGGATGCTGCCCGGGTCTTTCCCCAGCGCTTCATATTCCTCTTTCACAAATAAAATCGCCTTCTGATTCAACAGGGAATCACTCATATCGCCCAGCTGGTCTGTGATCGTCTCCCGCAGCGAAAGCAGCTGCTCCTCGGAGAGAGAGCCGTTTTGCAGCGCTTGGAGAAGCTGAAGCTGCTCCTTGGTGGGCGCCGCTGCATCTGCTCCGTCATTCATCGCGGTCTCCGCACTTTCGTCCATCGCAGACAGCATCACCATCGGCATCCGGAACGCATCGTTTAACGCTTCCAGATCCGCCGTTTTATTCGTTGTCCGCTCGTAAGTACCGTCCTCTGCCTGTTCATAGCAGGAAGCGGTCAGCTCTTTTTCCCCTTCTGTCATTAAATTCTGCAGGCTGCCCCAGGTCTCCTCCCGCATCCACTCCGGGCGCAGCATAAGTGATACCGCCCTGCTGAATTCCGACGTCCACGATATCCGATGTATACTGCGGCAGTGCCAGATCACAGTACGCCTGCACGATCAGCAGAAGTACAATGGCCAGCACTGATTTCTTACATTGTTTTAAATAGCTCAGTAGCCGAAACATTTTCTGTTCTATTCCTCCATTCCATCCACATTCCTGAATGCTGCAATTTCTGTTTCCAGTACATCTCCAAACCGTTCCCACTGTTTAATCAGCTCACGGAATCTGCCTTCGCCCATTCTTTCTACAACTCGCTGGGCAAACACTTCCATAATGCCGTGTCCCTGATCTCTTCTTTCCTGTCCGGCCTCCGTCAGCGAAACATAGCTGCTTCTTCGGTCTTTCGGGTCAATACTGCGCACGCACAGCCCTTTTTTCCTCCATGCCACGGAGCAGTCTGGAAAGTGCCGACGGTAATATTTCCATTTTTTTCTGCAGATCGGAAATCGCTGCGCCGTAAATTGCATCGTGCTGCGCACTCAGCTTATGAATCATCTCCAGCACTGCAAATTCCATATTTCCAACTCCGGGATGCAGTACAGAATAATCCATCCTCCGAAACCTGCACATGGCATGCTCAAATTCTCGCCAGTTTTAACGCGTCATCCATTTCTCCTCCTGTATCAAAGCGCCTGCAGTGCAAAGAGCTCACTCCAAGCGCCGATTTTCCCTGTCTGCTTTTTTCATTAACATTGCTAATATTTAACATTGTTAATTGCATTGGCCTATTCTACTCTTCTATCTACAGAAATACAATAAAAATTCTATAAACTTTTCATAAAAAATCACACAATCTGCCTGCCTTGACTTTTTTTCTCTCCTATGCCACAATTTTTTCTATCCGGCAGGCTAAAGCAGGCTCGTTTTTTTGCGGTCTGCCTCCGGGCAGCTTCCTTGCCCGGAATATTTTTTCTAATCTGAATCATCCTTACTATAACGGTTTTTCCGGGAAAGAGGTTCTTATGAAATTTTTTTCGTCCACTCACTATACGCCGCAGCAGCTGCAGAATATCGCGATCGATTTATTCTGCGACATCCTTGGCAGCATCCTTTCCGCAATCGGCATCTATACCTTTGCAAAGCTCGCAAAGCTTCGCGCCCGGCGGTATCTCCGGCGTCGCCCTGATTTTGAACCACCTGTGGAACCTGCCGATCGGTACAACCTCCCTCGTCATCAACATTCCCCTGATTTTGCTCAGTTACAGGATTGTCGGGCGTAAATTTATGATCAAATCCATCCGCACGATTCTGATCAATACCTTTTTTCTGGATTTCGTCTTTCCGCTCACGCCTGCCTATGACGGCAATCCTATGCTCGCTGCGCTTTTTTCCGGCGTATTTTTCGGCTGCGGTCTTGCGCTGATCTACATGAGAGGCTCGTCTACCGGCGGTACGGACTTCCTTACTATGTCCATCAAAGCGCTGCACCCGCACCTTTCTATCGGCGCTGTCACGATGGCAATCGACCTCGTCATCATCCTGATTGGCTGGCCGGTTTATGGTAATCCCGACGCAGTTTTATATGGACTTATTTCTACGTTTGTAACCTCCACCGTCATCGATAAAATCATGTATGGCACGAGCGCCGGAAAGCTCGCCATCATCATCACGACGCAGGGTCCTGCCATGGCAACGCATATCGACGAGGTCTGCGCAAGAGGATCGACGCTGATCCGCGCAAAGGTTCTTATACCACGACCGAGCGCCAGGTACTGCTCTGTGCCTGCTCCAAGGCCGAAGCGTACAAGGTTCGCCGCGCCGCACATCAGACCGATCCGGACGCATTTGTCATGATTACGGAAACCAGCGAGGTCTTCGGAGAAGGCTTTATCGATCCAACCGATAACGTAAAAATACAATAGAATGCTGCGCATTCTATTGTCAGAAATAAATCGGAGGCGAGGGCAGCAGCTGCCTTCGCCTCCTCAGAAAGAGAAAGGAACAGAACATCCCTATGAAATTTCCCAAATTTTTACCGGACGGCGGCACGATCGGCTTTGTCGCCCCTTCCTTTGGCTGTGCAACCTCCCCTTATCAGGAAACGTTTGAACACGCCCAGAAACGCTTCACCGAGCTTGGCTACCGGCTTGACCTCGGACCAAACTGCTATGAAAGCAGCGGCGTCGGCATCAGCAACCCCCGAAAAATGCGCGCAGGAGCTGATGGATTATTATGTAAAATCCGACAACGACTGTCTGATTTCCTGCGGAGGCGGCGAACTGATGTGCGAAATTCTTCCATATATGGATTTTGACCGCCTTGCGAAAGCCGATCCCAAATGGTACATGGGCTATTCCGACAACACGAATATGACCTATCTTCTCGCAACCCTTGCAGATACCGCCTCCATCTACGGTCCCTGCGCCGGCGCTTTTGGCATGGAGCTATGGCATCCCGCCATTTCCGATGCCTTCCGCCTACTGACAGGGCGCGCACAGACCGTATCCGGCTACCCCCTCTGGGAAAAGGAAGCTTTAAAAGATGAAACGAATCCCCTCGCGCCCTATCATGTGACTGAGCCGCGCGTCCTGCGCTGCTACGGAACGGAGTATGCACAGAGGACTAACGGCACGACGCATTTGTACAACGACCAGTTAAACAGCGACCCGCAGCTTGCGGGCGGTAACCTACAGACAGGCGCTGTATCACCAGCCTCTGCCCCAAGCTTTCACGTCTTTGGCAGACTCCTCGGCGGCTGCATGGATTGTCTCGTCAATCTGACCGGAACCCGTTTCGATAAAACGAAGGACTTTATCGAGCGCTACAAAGAGGATGGCATCATCTGGTTTCTCGAAGCCTGCGATTTGAACGTCTTCTCCATCCGCAGAGCCATGTGGCAAATGGAACAGGCTGGCTGGTTCGAACACGTCAAAGCCTTCCTGATCGGTCGCCCGCTGTGCTTCGGACAGGACATGTTGGGTCTCGATCCATATCAGGCGGTACTGCCCGTCGCACTTTCCCACCATGTCCCGGTAATTATGGACGTCGATCTCGGACATCTTCCGCCAATGATGCCGCTGATCGTCGGCAGCCTCGCTGACGTGACCGTTTCCGGAAATGATATCCGAATCGACATGCAGCTGCGCTGACGATAAAACACGCCGAATGCGTTATTTCATGCCGGGCACACCTTAATTCCCGTATACCCGGATCACGCCGGACACTTCTTTTAACACCGACATGCCTTTTAAGATGCTGAGCGCATCGTTAAAATGTTTTTCCCGCACCGGGTCGGTGATGATGACAAGCTCTGCAACGCCGTCATGGCTGCGCTTCTGTACGACCTGCGCGATGCTCACGTCGTTATTGCCCAAAATCCCGGCAATGTTGGCGAGCGCGCCGGGCTTGTCCGTTACCTGAATCCGTAGGAAAAACCGACTGACCGTATCCTCTGCGGATTTCACCGGAAGATTCCGGTAGCAGCCATAACCGATCTTGCCGCAGGAATGGTGCAGGATGTTTCGCATCACGTCGATTACATCGCCCATCACTGCGCTCGCTGTCGGCAGCTGTCCTGCGCCGCGCCCCATAAACATCGCGTCGTCACAGGCTTCCCCGTGGATAAATACCGCATTGAACGAATCCCGGACAGTTGAAAGCGGATGCTGCTCCGGCAAAAGCATCGGATGTACTTTAACCTCTACGCCGCCTTCTGTCAGCCTCGTCATGCCGATCAGCTTGATCACATAGCCAAATTCCTTCGCATAGCGGATATCCTCCGCCGTGATGTGTGTAATACCTTCGGTATACACCTGGGAAAAGGTCACGTTGGAGTTAAACGCGATCGATGCCATAATCGCCACCTTGCGTCCTGCATCGTAGCCTTCCACATCCGCAGTCGGATCGCTCTCTGCATAGCCGAGCTTTGTCGCAAGGGCAAGTGCCTCTTCGTAGCCCATCCCATCCTCCGTCATCCGCGTCAGGATATAGTTGGTCGTCCGTTGACAATGCCCATCACTTCTGTCAGTTCGCTGGCTACCAGGCTCTGGCGCAGCGGACGGATGATCGGAATTGCGCCTGCAACCGCCGCTTCGAAATGCAGGTCACATTTTCCGGCTTCCGCCGCACCGAACAGCTGTTCTCCATATTCTGCGAGCAAATCCTTATTCGCCGTTACAACCTGTTTGCCTGCGCGGAGCGCTTCCTCCAGCCAGGTCAGCGCCGGTCGAATTCCTCCCATCACCTCAATTACGATTTCGATCTGGGGATCGTTTAAAATCTCGTCCCAACGATCTATCAGAAGCTCAGACGGAATGCCTTCCCGCGCTTTTGTCGTATCGCGCACCAGAATTTTATCCACCACCAGGCGCGCGCCCGTTTTGGAAATGATCTCTTCCTCCAGATCCTTTACCAGTTTATAAACGCCGCTGCCCACGGTTCCTGCCCCAAGCAGTGCTGCATGAATGATTCTCTCCTGTCCCATCACCATTTCCTCCATCTCTATCAAAATTCCTCTGCAATGCAATCCTCGTAGAGCATTTTTATCGTATAGAAAGGAAGTTTCCTATACGATAAAAAAACAGGGAACAGGTATTGACTGCCTGTTCCCCTATTCCAAACTGCAGGTTCGCAGTCTGGGCATATTTTTACTTTAAGCTGGAAATTACATCCGCAACAGATTTGCCGGACTCCTTGATCGCTGCATACAGAGTCTGCAGATCAGCCTGTTCTTTTACTTTAGCAAGTTCCTTTTTTCGTGTCTTGAGTGCCTTTAAAGTTTCCTCAGTTTTGGAAATTTCGCTGTCCAGGTAGGTCAGTTCTTCTTCATAGGTCATGTTTTTTCTTTCTTCTTGCCATAGTTGACGCATCCTCCAATGAAATAATTTCATGTAAAAAGGATAGCACGAAAAAAACAGGATGTCCAGCATATCCTTTCTATTTCAATTCGTTTGTGTGCTGTCGTTTGTCTGTGCGCACTATTTTAAAGCATACCTAAGCTGCTTACAGCTGCTTACCGGTCAGCATCTCATATGCCTGCAGATATTTTGCAATCGTCTTGTCTACGATCTCCTGAGGCAGTGTCCAGTCGTTATCCGGGTTGGCTTTGAGCCAGTCGCGGGCAAACTGCTTGTCAAAAGAAGGCTGAGAATGTCCGGGTTCATAGCCTTCCGCAGGCCAGAAACGAGAGCTGTCCGGTGTCAGCATTTCATCGCCGATCACCATGTTGCCATCCTCGTCCAGACCAAACTCAAACTTGGTATCCGCAATGATGATACCCTTGCTCAGTGCGTACTCTGCACATTTCTTGTACAGGGCGATGGTGTTGTCACGAAGCTGTTCTGCAAGCTCCTGCCCTCTGCCAGGGAAATATTTTTCCAGATGCGTAACGCTCTGCTCAAAGGAAATATTTTCGTCGTGATCGCCGATTTCCGCTTTGGTGGAGGGAGTGTAAATAGGCTCAGGCAGCTTATCGGATTCTTTTAATCCCTCCGGCAGACGAATGCCGCATACCGTGCCGTTTTCCTTGTAGCTTGCCCAACCACTGCCGGTGATATAGCCGCGCACGATGCACTCAATGGGAAGCATCTGAAGCTTTTTGCACATCATGGATTTGCCTTCGTACTTCTCCTGCTGGAAAAACTCCGGCATATCCTTGGTATCTACAGAAATCATGTGGTTAGGAAGAATATCCTGTGTCATATCGAACCAGAACTTGGACATCTGAGTCAGGACGGTTCCCTTTTTCGTTACCTCATTATGTAAGATCACATCAAAACAGCTGATACGGTCTGTGGCAACCATAATCAGGCTTTCGCCGTTGTCATAAATCTCACGAACTTTTCCTTCTTTGATCGGTTTTAATTCCTGCATGTTTTTCTCCTCATCTTCGCATGTGCGTCATTTTTTCAATGCAAAGTAAAAGTAACACCATCTACACGGCATTGTCAAGATGCTGCGAAATGAAAACCGAAAATTAAACTCATTTTTCCCTTGAAATCGCAATCTCTTTATGGTAAAATCTTTTTTGTTGCAGGAGTTTTACGCACATCAGCCGGCGTGGCGGAATGGCAGACGCGGCAGACTCAAAATCTGTTTATGGTGACATAGTACGGGTTCAAGTCCCGTCGCCGGCACGAAAACCCGAAGTTTTTATAACTTCGGGTTTTTTTCTATCGGATCAAAAAGTAGGTTCGATGCAACTAACTTTTTTATTTCTGGAGGATAAACAAATGATAACACCCATCATCCTGTTTCTCGTCGGACTGGTTCTGCTGATTAAGGGCGGCGACTGGTTTGTGGACGGTGCAACAGGCATCGCTCACAAGTTCCATGTCCCGGATCTGTTAATCGGCGCAACTGTCGTTTCCATCGGTACTACCCTGCCGGAGGTCATGGTTTCCGCCACCTCTGCAGTCAGCGGCCATGGTGAAATCGCCTACGGAAACGCCATCGGTTCCATCATCTGCAATACGGCGCTGATCGCGGCAATTTCCATCGCAGTCAAGCCGTCCCGCGTGGATAAAAAGACACTTACCATTCCGGTTATTTTCTTTTATGTATCCACCGCACTCTACCTGTTTACCGCCTACGTTACCAAGCGCTTCGATCGCGTAACCGGTGTGCTGCTTCTGCTGATTTTCGTCACATATATCGGCATTCAGGTCTATCAGGCGATGCACGGCAAGAACCCGGAGGCTGCAGCAGCGGACGCTGAGGTCGCTGAGGTCGCAGCGGCAGAGGCCGACACCGCTTCTAATTCGACCGGAAAGGATCTTCTTTTACTGGTCATCGGTGCTGCTTTTATCGCAATCGGCGCAAACCTGCTAGTTGATAATGGCATCATCATCGCCGGACTGTTGGGCGTTCCCGAATCCGTTATCGCCCTCACCTTTGTTGCTCTAGGCACCTCCTGCCGGAGCTTGTTACCGCAATCACCTCTCTGCGCAAAGGACACGGTCTGTTATCCCTCGGCAACATCATCGGCGCAAACCTGTTTAACCTCGTTTTGGTAAGTGGTGTTTCGATCCTGTTATCCCCCTTCGATCTGCCTAACAGCAAGCAGATCGGCGCTTATAACGCATCCCTCGTTGTAGATATTCCTGTCATGCTCGGCGTTATGCTGATCCTGACGATTCCTCCGCTCATCAAAGGCAAAATGACACGCCTGCAGGGTATTATTCTGCTTGCTATTTACGCGGCATTCTGCATATTCCAGTTCGCACTGTAAAACAGGCTGCGCCGCTGGCGATCCTATTTTAGCAACAGATGAGATTGTCACCCTGCAGACAATATTTTTCTCTGACATTTCATAAAAACGCCCGAACCGGTTCGGATCCTTTCATCCGTCCAGTTCGGGCATTTTTCATCGTATAGGAAACTTCGTTTCCATACGATAAAAATGCTCTGCGAGCATTCTATTGTCATGAATAAAACGTTCGCAAAGCATGCATTCTATTGTTTATTTCCTCAACTGTGCGTCCTTTCCCAGTTCGCATCAGGCTTTATTTTTTCAAATTTCAGATTTTTATAAAAATCAAAGCAGTCAAACGTTGCGAAGTAATCCTTCGGTGTCTCTGCACGGCGGATCAGCTTTGCAGTGCCATCCTCCTGCAGTAAAATCTCCGCGCTGCGCAGACGTCCGTTGTAGTTATAGCCCATCGAAAAGCCGTGTGCGCCCGCATCATGAATGAACAGATAATCTCCCATATCAATCTTGGGAAGGTTTCTGTCGATTGCAAATTTGTCATTATTTTCGCAAAGGGAACCGGCCACATCGTATATATGGTCGCAGGGCGCATTTTCCTTGCCCAGCACCGTGATATGATGATAAGCACCGTACATCGCGGGACGCACCAGGTTCGCCGCGCATGCATCCACGCCGATATATTCTTTGTAAATATGCTTCTCATGCACCGCCTTCGTTACCAGCGCACCGTAAGGTCCCATCATGAAACGTCCCATCTCGGTATAAATTGCGATATCTCCCATGCCTGCCGGAACCAGAACCTCTTCGTAAACCTTCCTGACGTCCTCGCCGATCGCCAGAATATCGTTCGGCTCCTGATCGGGACGATACGGAATGCCGACACCGCCAGACAGATTGATAAACGCAATATCCGCTCCGGTTTCTTTTCCAGCTTCACAGCAAGCTCAAACAGCTGCTTTGCCAGCTGTGGATAATATTCGTTCGTCACCGTGTTGCTCGCCAGAAATGCGTGAATACCAAAGCGTTTTACTCCCTTGCTCTTTAAAATCCGATACGCTTCAAAAATCTGTTCCGTCGTCATACCGTATTTGGAATCCCCCGGATTGTCCATGATGCCGTTGCTCAACGTGAACACGCCGCCCGGATTATATCTGCAGCTCATCGTCTCCGGAAGCTTGCCCAGAATCTGCTCTACAAAATCGATATGCGTAATGTCATCCAGGTTGATAATCGCGCCCAGCTTCGCTGCCAGGGCATATTCCTCTTCAGGCGTATCGTTAGAGGAAAACATAATCTCCTCGCCCTTGGCGCCGATCGCATCACAGAGCATCAGTTCCGTTTCGGAAGAACAGTCACAGCCACAGCCGTATTCCCGTAAAATGTCAACCAAAAACGGGTTCGGGGTCGCTTTGATCGCAAAATATTCCCGAAATCCAGGGTTCCAGGAAAATGCCTCTTTTACTCTTTTCGCATTTTCGCGGATTCCTTTTTCATCGTAGAGATGAAACGGAGTCGGATACGTCTTTGCGATTTCTTCAATCTGTTCTTTGGTTACAAATGGTTTTTTATTCATCGTTGCTCCTTTATCTGCCTCTCTTATCGGTTCTCAATCTGCCAGTCGATCGGTTCCACTCCATGTGCTTTTAAAAATTCATTGGTCTGGCTGAAATGCCTGCAGCCGAAAAATCCGCGATATGCAGACAAGGGACTCGGATGCGGTGCCTTCAAAATCAAATGCTGCGGATTCGTCAACATCGAAGCCTTCTGCTGCGCCGGACGTCCCCAGAGCAAAAAAACGATCGGACGGTCCTGCGCATTAACCGCTTCGATGACTGCATCCGTAAACTGCTCCCAGCCGTTTCCCTGATGGGAATTTGCCTGATGCGCCCGCACAGTCAACACGGTGTTCAACATCAGCACGCCCTGCTTCGCCCATTTTTCCAGATAACCGTTGTTTGGAATATAGCATCCCAGATCATCATGCAGCTCCTGATAAATATTGACAAGCGACGGCGGCACCTCCTCTCCCGGCTGCACAGAAAAGCAAAGCCCATGCGCCTGATGCTCGTTATGATAAGGGTCCTGTCCCAAAATCACGACCTTCACCTCGCGAAGCGGCGTAAAATGAAATGCGTTGAAAATATCATCCGCCGGAGGATATACCACATGCGTCGCATATTCTTCTTTCACAAAAGAAAATAACTTCGCATAATACGGTTTTCGAAACTCATCCTTTAATGCCGGCAACCAGTCGTTGCTGATCATTGCCATCTTACCGCGACTCCTTCCTTCTGCAGGTATGCCTTGACCTGTCCAATTTCCAGCTCTTTATAGTGAAATAAGGAAGCCGCCAGCGCCGCATCTGCCATGCCGTCTGTCAGTGCCTCCTTGAAATGCTCCATCTTGCCTGCACCACCGGAAGCGATGACCGGAATCGACACGTTCTGTGCGATCGCCCGGGTCAGCGGAATATCATAGCCTGCCTTCGTTCCATCGCAGTCCATGCTCGTCAGCAAAATCTCCCCGGCTCCCAGCTCCTGCGCCTTTCTCGCCCATTCTACCGCGTCCAGACCGGTATCGATCCGTCCGCCGTTTTTATAAACCGTCCAGCCCTCTGCACCGTCTGTTCTGCGCCTTGCATCAATCGCAACGACAACGCACTGGCTGCCGAACTTTTCCGCCGCATCCGCGATCAGCTGCGGATTGGAAATCGCCGCTGAGTTGACAGAAATTTTATCCGCTCCTTCCCGCAGCAATGCCTTAAAATCCTCAACCGTGCGGATTCCGCCGCCGACCGTAAACGGGATAAACACCTGCTCAGCAACCCGTCTTACCATGTCCACGACCGTCGCCCGCGCATCCGAGGACGCTGTAATATCCAGGAAAACCAATTCGTCCGCACCCGCCTTATCATACGCCGCTGCGATCTCCACCGGATCTCCTGCATCCCTCAAATTGACAAAATTAACGCCCTTTACTACCCTGCCATTATGGACGTCCAGACAGGGAATGATCCGTTTTGTAAACATCCTCAGTTGCCCTCCCTGCCTAATCTCACAAAGTTCTCCAAAATTTTCAGCCCAGCCTCCGAACTCTTTTCCGGGTGGAACTGACAGGCGAACAGATTTCCTTTTTCCACAGAAGCATCGATGGAAACGCCATACTCGGTTCTCGCGGTGACAATATCCTCCTCCGCCTTCAGATAATAGGAATGCACGAAATACACATACGGCTCCCTGGAAAATCCTTCAAACAGCCGTCCTTTTTGCGGAAAGGAGAGGGAATTCCAGCCGATATGCGGAATTTTAAGCGGTCTTTGTCTTCTGTAACGCCGTCTGGAATCCGCAGGATTTTTCCCTTTAACAGACCGAGCCCCTCCACGCCAGGGCTTTCCTCGCTCGATTCAAATAACAGCTGCAAACCAAGGCAAATTCCAAGAAACGGAGTATTCTTGTCGACAATCTCGGAAATCACATCAATCAGACCATATTCTTTTAATTTCCCCATCGCATCCCCGAATGCCCCAACACCCGGAAGGATGACTTTTTCTGCTGCAAGCAGCTGTTTCGGGTCGCGCGTCAGTATCGTATCCTCGTGCAAATATGCCAGCGCCTTCTGGACACTTTTTACATTTCCTGCATCATAGTCGATAATTGCAATCATTTGGTTCCTCATTATTTATTAGAAATACTATTTTTCTTCCAGCAACAGCGTAACCGGATGCATCGGTACACTATATCCGCGCTCCTTAATCTCTTCCGTCATCTGATACAAATGGGAATGAACCCGGTACAGACAGGATTTTTGATTAAAATATGCAACCTTTTCAAACGGAAAACGGATCAGCTGCGGCAGCTCCATCCCAACGCCCAGCTCCAGAATCACCAAATTTCTGTTTAATGTCCCCTGCAGCCATTTGGTGTAAGTTTCCCAACTGTCTGTCGGATACACTCCACTATCCGTTTCTTCCTCTCCCTCTTTGGCTGGCGTCAGAATTCGATTTTCTTTGAGTCCTGCCTGTTCCAACAAACCGTCCTCGCATAGAGAAATTACAAAATAATTTTTATCCTTCAAAAGATCTGCCAGAACTTCGTATGCCTTCTGAACCTGTTCTTTTTTCACAGCCGCCCGCTTTCTTTTGGCTTTTATGAAATGCGAGCAGCGCTGCCGCAGCGGGATCTGTCTGCGCGGTCTTGGCAAGCTCTGTAAAAAAGGATCTTCCTGCGCTTCCTCTTTTACTGCAAACTCCGTTCCAATCCCGACAAGCACCATCTGCGCCTGTTCAATGGACTGTCTAATTTGTTCCAACATATCGTATCAACCTTTCTTAACTTCCTTTCGCCTGCAAATGCAGCCTGCAGACCGGAATCCAGAAACATTATATCAGACTTTAGTGTAGTAAACAACTACATTTCTTATGGGATATATTCGCCTGCGTCGGGTCGCGAAAGCGACATCCTTCCTTTCCGACGCAGTGCGATCCTTACGGAGCGTTTTTGCATTCGCCGTCCGTTCACACGCGCCATTCGCAAACTCGCATCTTCGATGCTTTCCGCTGCTTCGCAGCTCCTTTTGCTCATGAAGCGGCGCTCCTTTGGAATCCAGCTCAGATGCAAGCGGCGCTGCCTTCCCACGAGTGAACTGGGCAAAAAAACGTCTGTTGAGTTCTCAACAGACGTCCTTGTTATAGGTTCATACCTTCAAAACTGAACACTGAAATCCTCAAAAAACGCCTTCTGTCATACTGCACTTCCACCTCTGCCCTATCTATCTACCTCATAGTCTCTAAGGGGTCTTACTTATTGGGATAACTCATCTTGAGGGGGGCTTCACGCTTAGATGCCTTCAGCGTTTATCCCTGCCAGACTTGGCTACTCTGCCATGGTGTTGGTCACCAACAGATACACCAGCGGTCTGTCCACCCCGGTCCTCTCGTACTAAGGGCAGCTCCTCTCAATTATCCTACGCCTGCGCCGGATAGGGACCGAACTGTCTCACGACGTTCTGAACCCAGCTCGCGTACCGCTTTAATGGGCGAACAGCCCAACCCTTGGGACCTGCTACAGCCCCAGGATGCGATGAGCCGACATCGAGGTGCCAAACCACTCCGTCGATGTGAACTCTTGGGAGTGATAAGCCTGTTATCCCCAGGGTAGCTTTTATCCGTTGAGCGATGGCATTCCCACTTTCATACCACCGGATCACTAAGTCCTACTTTCGTACCTGCTCCACCCGTCGGTGTCGCAGTCAAGCTCCCTTCTGCCTTTGCACTCTTCGGATGGTTTCCAACCATCCTGAGGGAACCTTTGAGCGCCTCCGATACCCTTTCGGAGGCGACCGCCCCAGTCAAACTCCCCGCCAGACATTGTCCCACTGCCGGGTCACGGCAGCTGGTTAGAAATCCAATACTGCAAGGGTGGTATCCCAACATCGGCTCTGCGGCAACTGGCGTCACCGCTTCTTAGCCTCCCACCTATCCTGTACATACAGCATCGGATCCCAGTATCAAGCTGGAGTAAAGCTCCATGGGGTCTTTCCGTCCTGGCGCAGGTAACCAGCATCTTCACTGGTACTTCAATTTCACCGGGTGCATTGTCGAGACAGCGCTCAAATCATTACGCCTTTCGTGCGGGTCGGAACTTACCCGACAAGGAATTTCGCTACCTTAGGACCGTTATAGTTACGGCCGCCGTTTACTGGGGCTTAAATTCAATGCTTCGTTTCCTGACATCTCCTCTTAACCTTCCAGCACCGGGCAGGCGTCAGCCCATATACCTCACCTTTCGGTTTCGCATAGACCTGTGTTTTTGCTAAACAGTTGCTTGAGCCTATTCTCTGCGGCCTGCTCTCGCAGGCACCCCTTCTCCCGAAGTTACGGGGTCATTTTGCCGAGTTCCTTAACAATGCTTCTCCCGCCGGCCTTAGGATTCTCTCCTCATCCACCTGTGTCGGTTTACGGTACGGGTATCATATGAACAATAGCGGCTTTTCTTGGCACAGCTCACCTGCTTCGCTACTTTAATTCGCTCCGCATCACGTCTTCGGATTGCCGTGCGGATTTGCCTGCACGACTCCTACCCCGCTTGCACCGGTTTTCCCTTTCCCGGCTCAGGCTCTCTTTCTGCGTCCCCACAGTTCTTGTCATACTGATAGTACAGGAATATCAACCTGTTGTCCATCAGCTACGTCTTTCGACCTCGCCTTAGGCCCCGACTTCCCCAGGGCAGATCAGCTTTACCCTGGAAACCTTGGATATTCGGCCTGGAGGATTCCCACCTCCATCTCGCTACTCATTCCGGCATTCTCTCTTCTTAACAGTCCACAGCACCTTACAGTACTGCTTCTTCCCGTTAAGATTGCTCCTCTACCAATACATTTGCATGTATTCCTAAGCTTCGGTGTCGTGTTTTAGCCCCGGACATTTTCGGCGCAGGACCTCTCGACTAGTGAGCTATTACGCACTCTTTGAATGGATGGCTGCTTCTGAGCCAACATCCTAGTTGTCTTCGAAATCCCACATCCTTTTCCACTTAACACGCACTTTGGGACCTTAGCTGTAGGTCTGGGCTCTTTCCCTTTTGACTACCCAACTTATCTCGTGCAGTCTGACTCCTGTGAATCATCATCTACGGCATTCGGAGTTTGATATTCTTCGGTAGACTTTGACGCCCCCTAGGAAATTCAGTGCTCTACCTCCAGGTGACTGTCACAGGGCTAGCCCTAAAGCTATTTCGAGGAGAACCAGCTATCTCCGGGTTCGATTGGAATTTCTCCCCTATCCACACCTCATCGCCACCTTTTTCAACAGATGTGCGTTCGGACCTCCACTGCCTTTTACGGCAACTTCATCCTGGACATGGATAGATCACCCGGTTTCGGGTCTACTCCGGCTGACTGGACGCCCTATTAAGACTTGGTTTCACTTCGGCTCCGTACCTGTAGTACTTAACCTCGCCAGATATTGTAACTCGCCGGACCGTTCTACAAAAAGTACGCGGTTGTACCTTCCTATACTTCCACAGCTTGTAAACACAGGGTTTCAGGTTCTCTTTCACTCCCCTCCCGGGGTCCTTTTCACCTTTCCTTCACAGTACTCTGCTCTATCGGTCACTAAGGAGTATTTAGCCTTACGGGGTGGTCCCCGCTCATTCCGACAAGATTTCTCGTGTCTCGTGGTACTCTGGATACTGCCTCCCATTTGCCTTTCACGTACAGGTCTTTCACCTCTATGGATGGTCTTCCCAGTGCCATTCTGTTAGGCTTGGTTGTCTTATGCAGTCCGAACCCCGGATTGCACGCAACCCGGTTTGGGCTCTTTCCGCAGTTCGCTCGCCGCTACTTAGAAAATCGAGATATTTTCTTTCTCTTCCTCCGGCTACTTAGATGTTTCAGTTCACCGGGTTCCCTCCGTTATACCTATGGATTCAGTTAACGGTGACTGAGGTTTCCTCAGCCGGGTTTCCCCATTCAGATATCTATGGGTCAAGGGATATGTGCTCCTCACCGCAGCTTATCGCAGCTTATCACGTCTTTCTTCGGCTCTTAGTGCCAAGGCATCCTCCCTGCGCTCTTTACAGCTTAACCTGCAGAATAGTCTTTATTCTCGCTGTTCGTTTTCATTAGCGTTGCTTGAAATCTTGGTTGTTTTAAATTTTTTTTTTTCGTCATATGTTTCAACGGATGACTGTTTTTTTTGATTCGAATGTTCTTGTTTCATTTCTGATATTTTTAAGATTAATTTCTGTATTCGGTTTTCACAAGCTCGATATTGATACTTGAGATTATTTTCAATGTTCAGTTTTCAAGGTCATTTTTGCTCGTTCAAATTTTCCTTGAAATTTTTCGCGATTTCGGATTTTTTGGAACGCTTTCTTTTAGCTTTTGAATTCAGTTTTATCTCGATTCCGTGGAGACAGAGAGATTCGAACTCTCGACCCCCTGCTTGCAAGGCAGGTGCTCTCCCAACTGAGCTATGCCCCCATGTTGGTGAAGGTTTCCAGCTTAGCTTGTTTGTTCTTTTTCTTTCTCTGTATTTAATTCAAAGGTTTTTCACCCTATGGGCTTAAGTGGACTCGAACCACCGACCTCACGCTTATCAGGCGTGCGCTCTAACCAGCTGAGCTATAAGCCCTCGACATTTAATGGATTCTGGCAGCCACCTGCTCTCCCATACCGTCTCCAGTATAGTACCATCGGCCGCTTAGGTCTTAACCATCGTGTTCGGGATGAGAACGGGTGTGTCCCCTAAGCGCATCGCCACCGGAAATTTTTCTGTCCATTCGCATACATTGAGGTTTTGATGTTCAGACACATGCGGCGAATGCCGCATGCGCATCCGAAAAAATGTACCTCCTTGACAACCAAACAGTAATGCAATCCTACTTCTTCTTTCCTTAGAAAGGAGGTGATCCAGCCGCACCTTCCGATACGGCTACCTTGTTACGACTTCACCCCAGTTATCAGACCTGCCTTCGACGGCTCCTTCCTTACGGTTAGGTCACCGGCTTCGGGCATTTCCGACTCCCATGGTGTGACGGGCGGTGTGTACAAGACCCGGGAACGTATTCACCGCAGCATTCTGATCTGCGATTACTAGCGATTCCAGCTTCATGTAGTCGAGTTGCAGACTACAATCCGAACTGAGACGTTATTTTTGGGATTTGCTCCCCCTCGCGGGCTCGCTTCCCTTTGTTTACGCCATTGTAGCACGTGTGTAGCCCAGATCATAAGGGGCATGATGATTTGACGTCATCCCCACCTTCCTCCGGGTTATCCCCGGCAGTCTCCCTAGAGTGCCCATCTTACTGCTGGCTACTAAGGATAGGGGTTGCGCTCGTTGCGGGACTTAACCCAACATCTCACGACACGAGCTGACGACAACCATGCACCACCTGTCTCCGGATGTTCCGAAGAAAACCCCATTACATACTTTTTCACCGGGATGTCAAGACTTGGTAAGGTTCTTCGCGTTGCTTCGAATTAAACCACATGCTCCACCGCTTGTGCGGGTCCCCGTCAATTCCTTTGAGTTTCATTCTTGCGAACGTACTCCCCAGGTGGATTACTTATTGCGTTTGCTGCGGCACCGAAGAGTTTAACTCCCCGACACCTAGTAATCATCGTTTACGGCGTGGACTACCAGGGTATCTAATCCTGTTTGCTCCCCACGCTTTCGAGCCTCAACGTCAGTTACAGTCCAGTAAGCCGCCTTCGCCACTGGTGTTCCTCCTAATATCTACGCATTTCACCGCTACACTAGGAATTCCACTTACCTCTCCTGCACTCTAGTTACCAGTTTCCAAAGCAGTTCCGGGGTTAAGCCCCGGGCTTTCACTTCAGACTTGGCAAAACCGTCTACGCTCCCTTTACACCCAGTAAATCCGGATAACGCTTGCCCCCTACGTATTACCGCGGCTGCTGGCACGTAGTTAGCCGGGGCTTCTTAGTCAGGTACCGTCATTGTTTTCTTTCCTGCTGATAGAGCTTTACATACCGAAATACTTCTTCACTCACGCGGCGTTGCTGCATCAGGGTTTCCCCCATTGTGCAATATTCCCCACTGCTGCCTCCCGTAGGAGTTTGGGCCGTGTCTCAGTCCCAATGTGGCCGTTCGCCCTCTCAGGCCGGCTACTGACTCCATCCGCAGCAAACAGTCATAAAGCGTTCATCCTGAGCCAGGACTGTTTGTCCGTCAAAATGTCACAGTTTTTGAACTCTGAAATTTTTAGAACTTTTGTTCATTTTCAGGGTTCACATATCTCAGTGACGAATGATATCTTATCACAGCTGCAAGGCAAACCGTCACTCGCAGCAACAGTCATTTTAATTTTTATTTTTGAACTTTTTCAGAAGTTCACATTCTCAGTAGCTATATCAGAGCTTTGGCAAACCGTCAAACTTTTTAAAGTCCATTCATAGCTCAGTGACGAAATCTGCGCGGCGCAGTTGCCGCGGAAGCACCGCAGGCGTGGTTTGACAATAGAAGGTTCGCGGAGCGTGCATTCTATTGTATTGCGAATGGCGCGTGGAACTGTACCGTCCTCCATTCTGCCTACTTTTTTACTTTTTCTCCCACACCTTCGGCTGATAACGCATATCGGACACCGTATACACCGTGATGAACGCCTTCGGATCCTCCCGATTGATAAAATTCATCAGCTTCTGGTATTCGCTTTTATCCACGATTGTGATGATTTCATTATGCTTTTCCAGATTATACGCGCCAATTGCCTCGTAAACCGTTGCTCCACTATGCAGCTCTTTCTATGATAAAGCGGCGCAGCTGTTCTTCTTTTTTCGTAATAATGCAGACACGGCGTTTGATATTGTTGTCAAAAATAAAATGATCCAAAATGATTCCGTTAAAATAGGTGCCCAGAATACTCAGCACCACCGTCTTTTTATCGTATACGAGTGCCGCAGAAAGCGCTACGCACATGCCGGATAAGGACATCGCCTTTCCCAGATCCATATGGAGATACTTATTCATGATCTTCGCCACAATATCCAGTCCGCCGGACGATGCATTTCGGTTAAACAGGATGCTTAATCCAATGCTGACGACCAGAATATAGCAGAGCACATCCAGCTCCTGGCTGTCAGTCAGGGAAGTAAAATCAGGAAACAGAAGTTCAAACATCCCCAGAAACAACGGCAGCATAATGCTCGTATAGACTGTCTTTGCCCCAAATTCCTTTCCACAGGTAAGAAAACCGATCACCAATAAAACCACATTCAGGATCATCGTAATCGCGGACAGCGGAAGCGGTATAAAATTAGATACTACGATGCCAAGGCCGGAAATACTGCTGACCGACGCATGGCTCGGCACCAGGAAAAAATAGACTGCCGCCGCAATAATTGCTACTGCGGCGGTCAGAATCCCCTATTTCTTTTATCATTCCTGCAAAATTCCATCTTTTTTGCATACTTCAACTCATTCCTGTTCGTCAAGTTTTTCCAGTACAAAATCTATTGCTTCCAGATATCCGTTTAATCCATGTCCGTAAATCTGCTTATCGCAGACAGGAGCTGTCACAGATACTTTTCGGAAATCTTCTCGTTCCATAATATTGGAAATATGGATTTCTACCTTTGGTACGGTAATACTTGCCAGTGCGTCGCGGATGGCATAGCTGTAGTGCGTATAAGCGCCGGGATTGATGATAATGCCCTCTGTCTTATCAAAATACGCTTCCTGGATTTTATCAATAATCGCACCTCGTGATTACTCTGGAACACGCTGATTGCAGCATGACAGTCCAGTCCCTTCTGTGCGATCATATTTAACAGATCATTATAATCCTGCGTGCCATAAATTCCTTTTTCGCGGATGCCAAGGAAGTTTAAGTTGGGACCGTTGATGACCAAAAGCTTGCGCAGAGACTTTTTCTTTTCTTTTTCTGCCGCCGCACGGGAAAACTGCTGTCTGTAAAAGAGCTGACCGCCCTCTGCCTGTTGCCCATAAGAGGACTGCCCATAGGGCTGAGATCCATAGGACTGGGCCTTTTCTTCTGTCGAACAGTTATTTGCCAGTGTCTGTAAATCCCCTTCAGTGTGTCCATCATACGAAGAACGTCCGCCGGATAAAAAGCGGCTGCCGGCTGCAGACTGTCCGTAAGAGCCAAATGTTCCGTAGGAAGGTTTTCCGTAGGGCGCCCTTGTACCATAACCAAAGCGCTGACCAAGCGGATACCGCTGGGAATATTTTCCTTTATAGCCACCCTCCTCCGACGCTGTGTTTGCATTGTCCCGGTAGGACGGACGAATCCCGCGCTCGATTTCATATAACACCTGTCCAAAAGGCTTATCGTCCACATCAATAATCAAGTCCGCAGCTTCTTCATACGCGCTGCTTCTTTTTTCAAGAAGTCCCTGGATCTTTGTCTTTAAATCCTCGTCGCCGCCCTGCAGCAGAGGTCTGTTGGTATCCTTTTTTGAGCCGTTCATATAAGGTTTCCGCTTTTGCACGCAGATAAACTACCTTTCCGATCTCTTTCATCAGGGTACGGTTTTCTTCCCCGCACCGGAGTTCCGCCGCCGACGGAAATTACCTGATTCTTCGCTGTTTCCTTCAATTCCTGAAGCGTCTGTGTCTCCATCTGCCGGAACGCTTCTTCTCCGTCCTGTTCAAAAATTTCCCGAATCGATTTTCCCTGTTTCTTTTCAATCAGACGATCCGTATCCGTCATCTGTCTCTTGAGCCGATACGAAAGCTTTACTGCCACACTGCTCTTTCCGCATCCCATAAAACCGATCAATACAACATTTCCCACTGCCTGTTTCCTCACTTTCCACTTAATTCCTGTTCCATTCTCTGATAAATTCTGTCCGCTGTCTCTTTGGAAACTGCTACGTCATTCCACAATTCAAACGCTTCCACACCCTGATACAAAAGCATCTTCAGGCCATTATACGCCTCTTTGCCATTTTCTTTTACCAGACGCATAAATTTCGTCTCCGCCGGCCGATAAATCAGGTCATAGCCGGTGCCCACCTTTTCATAAAAAGCGCTGTCCTCCACTGCCGCCTTTTCGCTGTCCGGAAATAATCCCACACTGGTCGCCTGAATCGCCAGATAGTCTCTTCCATCGAGTCTTCCAGCCTCTGCAATTGTTCTGGCATGGATCGCCTGATAGCCGGTTTTCTCCTTCACTTCTTCTGCAACACTACACGCCTTATCGACACTGCGGTTTAAAATAGTGACCCGTTCCGCGCCCTTCTGCGCGCACAAAAACGCAATTGCCCTGCCAACTCCGCCTGCGCCGAGTATCACGACATCACGGTCTTTGATTTCAACCTTATCCTCCCTGCATCGCACGGTATAAGCCGCTCATATCCGTGTTGTAGCGCGGTATCCGTCCTCTGTGCGGACGAGCGTATTAACAGATTCCACATCTGCCGCCAGCTTATCTGTGCTCACCAAATAAGGAATTACCGCCATCTTGTACGGCACTGTGACGTTTAAGCCCAGTACGTTTAACGCATACGCACCTTTGACCGCTGCACCCAGTTCCTCCTTTTTCCACCAGAAAGGGCAGGTATGCCATATCGCAGCCGCATGCCGCTGCCAGCGTATTGTGGATCATCGGGGAAAGCGTATGCTCCACCGGGTTCCCGATCAGACCGCACAGTCTCGTCCTGCCTCCGATCTCTACTGCTCCTACTGTATCCTTTTCGTCCATCCTGTTTCAGTTCCTTTACTGCATTTCTTTCCGGCTTTTCTGCCGATAATAAAAGTGTAGCACAATTTTTTCCAGCTGTCTTTTAAAAATGATCTGGATTTCCTCTTTGGGATGGATCGGTTTGACCAAAATACTGCGGATTCCGCTTCTTTTTGCGCCCCAGACGTCCGTAAAAAGCTGATCGCCGATAAAAGAGTCGTTTCTTTTGTCGTCCCCATCCGGCGCATCGCCTCTTCATAGCCTTTTACCGACGGCTTATCCGCCTTGAAAATATAGTCTGCATACTTTACATCCTCTGCGAAGCTTTTTACGCGCGGTTCCTTATTGTTCGACAAAAGCACCGCCGAAAAGCCGATGGTATGCAGCCTTTCAAACAGCGCTTTTGCACGGTCGTCCGCCGGCGCGCCATGCGGCACCAGCGTATTGTCCACGTCATAAATCAGTCCGCGGTATCCTTTTCGGTACAGCGCCTCGTAATCGATTCCATAGGAGGTATCCGCCGTTTCATCCGGATAAAAAATTTCCAACATGCCCATTTATGCTTCATCCTCTCCGATTCCTGCCGCCTCCAGCAGCTCTTTTTTGTGTATTCGTGCTGCGGGGAAAAAAAAATAAACGGTATCCACATCACCGCTTTCGACAATTGTGCCGTTCTTCATAATCATAACCCTGTCGCAGAGCTGATAAACAACGCGCATATCGTGGGAAATAAATAAAATCGACAGTCCCATTTCCTCCTTCAGCTGCTCCAAAAGCTCCAGAATTTGTGCCTGAATCGTCACGTCCAGTGCAGAAACCGCCTCATCCGCCACCAAAAGTCCGGGATTTGTCATCAACGCTTCCCCGATGCAGACTCTCTGTCTCTGCCCACCGGAAAGCTGGTTCGGGTAACGGTCTGCAATTTTTTCATCCAGACCGACTTTTTTTAACATTTCGAGTACCTTCTGCCTCCGTTCTTTTCCAGGAAGCTTTCTCTGAATTCGAAGCGGTTCTTCCATAATCCAGCCGATTTTCTTCGCCGGATTCAGGGAGCCATACGGATCCTGAAACACCATCTGCGGACGATTGCCGGACACGATCACCGTCCCGGAGTCCGGCTTTAACAGCCCCAGAATTACCTTCGCGAGCGTGCTTTTTCCACAGCCGGATTCACCCACAAGCCCCAGCACTTCGCCTTTCTCCATCGTAAAGGACAGATCCTTTAACACTTCGTTGCGTTTTTCTCTTTTCAAACAGGCTGTGCCGTTCCGAAAAAAAGCCGATTTTCAGATGCTCTGCCTTTAAAATCACGTCAGCCATGTGCTTCCTCCGTTTTTGCGCTACGTCCGGAATTCTTTTTTTGACACAGCGAGGAATTGCTGCAATCAGCTTCTGCGTATATTCCTGCTGCGGGTTCTCAAAAATATCCTCCATCGCTCCCTGTTCCACAATTCTGCCGTCTTTCATGACGATCACGCGGCTGCAGAGTCTGCGCACCAGGCTCAAATCATGGGGAAATAAACAAAATGGCAGTTCCTTTTTCTGGTTGATCCGCTTTAACAGCTTCACAATCTGCGCCTGAACCGTTACATCCAGCGCGGTCGTCGGTTCATCCGCAATCAGAAGCTTCGGCTCACAGATCATCGCAGCCGCGATCATGACGCGCTGTCTCTGTCCACCGGAAATCTGGTGCGGGTACGACTGATAAATCCGCTCCGGGTCTTCCAATTCCACCTGCTTTAACAGCGTCAGCGCCCGTTGCTTTCTCTCCTGCGCAGATAGCTCCGGATGATGGATGCGAAGCGGTTCTTCCACCTGCCAGCCAATGCGGTAAACCGGGTTTAACGATGTCATCGGCTCCTGAAAAACGACGGAAATATCGTTTCCCTGAAGCTCTCTTAAAAAGCTTCGTTCGCAGTGCAGCAGATCGGTTCCCTCGAATAAAATTTCTCCCGTTTTTTTTCATATCATGGCGGGACAAAAGTCCGGCGATCGCCAGTGCGGTCATGGATTTTCCGGAACCGGATTCCCCTACCAGTCCGACGATCTCCCCTGCGTCCATATGGAGGCTGACCTGATGCACAACCGTTTCGGGCACCAGGTGATCATGAAATTCGATATTCAAATCCTTAACGTCAAGCATCGCCTTACTCCTTTTCCCGATCCTTTAATCCTTCTCCGAGCAGAGAAAATCCCAGCACCAGCATAATCAGAAAAATTCCCGGAAACAACGCAAAGCCCGGGGCAGAAAACAGATAGGTCTGTGCTTCCGACAGCATTCTTCCAAGACTGGACTGCGGCGGCTGCACGCCGATGCCCAGATAGCTCATCCCTGCTTCCGCCAGCACGGCATTGTTAAAGCCGATCATGATTGCAGACAAAAGCACCGGTACGGTATTGGGCAGGATATGGACAAACATAATTCGCAGATTGCCCGCTCCCGCCAGCTTCGCGCTTCTGACATAATCCATATTTTTACAGCGGATAAACTCGCCGCGGACAATTCTCGCAAAGCTCGGGATAAACGCAATGCCCAGCGCAATAATCACGTTCCATGTGCCGCCGCCAAGAAGGGTTACGAACACAAGCGCCAGCAGGATGCTTGGAAATGCAAACAGCACATCGTTGATGCGCATCAAAACTTCATCCAAAATTCCACCGAAATATCCGGTAAACGCCCCGATGATAACACCAAATACCGTGCCGATCGCTACTGTGCCAAGCGCCACGCAAAACGTCGTGCCGCCGCCTTTTAATACTCTGCTGAAAATGTCCCGTCCGAAATTGTCGCAGCCCATCAGATGCGAAAAAGAGACGCCGGATAGCTTTGCTGCGTTATCCATCGTCTCAGGATTATAGGGTGTCCAGAAAAAACCTACCAGAATCAGCGTCAGCATGATTCCGGTAAGCCAGAGTCCAACTGTCAGATTTTTGTTCATTTTCTTTTTCATAATCGCCTAATCAATCCAATGTAATTCTGGGGTCCATCTTCTGATACAGAAGATCCACCAGGAAATTTGTAAAAATAACGATAAATGCGATAAATACAATGATCGCCTGTACTACAGGATAGTCCCGGTTGGAAATTGAAGTCAGCAAAATCCTGCCCAGTCCGGGGATATTAAACACCTGTTCGATAACAATACTTCCCGCGACCATATCCGCAAGCGCCATGCCCAGAAACGTAATAACCGGAATGATCGCGTTGCGCAGCACATGCTGGTACAGCACTCCTTTGGTATTATTTCCCCTGCTGTATGCCGTGCGGACATAATCCAGCTTCATCTCAGACAGCACGGATGTGCGCAGCAGTTTGATTGCCATCGCCGCTTTCGGCAGCGCAATCGCAACTGAAGGGAAGATCAGGTATCCCAGAAACCCTGCGACGCTCGTCGTATAGGACACATACCCGCCCGGTGTAAACAGATGCAGCACAAGACCGAACAGAAGCGTGATCAGGATGCCCGAAAAAAACGGCGGAATCGCCATGATCACCTGATCGACGATCAGGACGATACGATCCACCTTTCCACCCGCGTGATGCGCGCAGAACAGACCGACCGGAATCGAAACTGCCACCATAATCAGAAAGGACATCGCCGTAAGCGTCAGCGTGACCGGAATCTTTTCGGCGATCATGCTGCGCACCGACATCTGATACTTGTAGGAGGTTCCGAAATCTCCCTGTATAAAATTGACCGCCCAGCTGCCAAAGCGCACCAAGAGCGGTTCATTTAATCCCATCTGTTCCCGCAGCGCCGCCAGTTTTTCAGGCGTCGCCTGCGTGCCCAGCATCGCTGTGGCCGGATCTCCCGGTATTACGGCAAACGCCGCAAATACCAGGAAAGATACCACCAGCATAGTCATCACAAAACCAGCCAGTTTTTTTGCCAAATACTTCATGAATTTTTACTCCGTCTGTTCGTCAACGATATACAGCTTTGCAAAATCCTGTACATACAGCGGGTAGAACTCGTAACCGCCGTATCTTTTTGTTCAGGGCTACAAAGGAAGGCAGATCCTGAATGTATACATTTGCCGCATCCTCTGCCAGAATCTTTTCACATTCCTTATAATATCCGGTCTTTTCGTCATCGTCTGCGCTTGCTGCGGCCGCTTCGTATGCTTCGTCATAGGCAGAATCATTAAAGTTAATGAAATTATTGGAAGCAGTGCTTTCGAATCTGGACAGCAGCGCTGCTGCAGTCAGACTGGATGCGTCTACACCAACTACGGTCGCTTCGTAATTGCGGTCGGAATAAACGTCAGACAGCCAGCTCTCCCATTCGATCAGCTGGATATTAGCGGTTACGCCGATCTCCTTTAACTGTTCTGCAATTACCTGCGCGGTATCAACATGCTGCTGATAGTTGGAAGGAACGGTCAGCGTAAAGGAAAATCCGTCCGGATAGCCAGCCTCTGTCAACAGCTCCTTTGCCTTTTTCGATATTGGTCGTATACAGATCATTTAACTCTTCCATATAATATTTGCCGAATGACGGGAACATGCTGCTGCCGATCTGCGCTCCCTTTCCATCGGAAATCATGTCCATAATGCCCTGCGGATCTACCGCATAGCAAAGTGCCTGGCGAACCCGCACATCGTTAAAGGGCTCCTTTGCATTGTTTAAATACATCGCCTGCACAAGGTTCATCGTACCTTCCAGCACATCGAAATCATCGGACAGCTGATCTGCCTGTGCCTGGGAAATTCTCGCAAACATATCAACTGAACCGCCGTTTAAGCTGGTCACAATCGTGTCCGCATTCGCGATTACCTGAAGCTTTACGGTATCGATGTTTGCCGGTGTACCCCAGTATTCATCGAATTTCTCTAAGATCACATTTTCCTGAGGGGAACGGGATACATATTTGTACGGGCCGGTTCCGATCGGATTGCTCTCAGGGTCCTCGTTGGCTGCCGGTATGATCGCTGCGGTCAGGTAAGGGAGGAAGTCGGTATTTCCTTTCTTTTAATACGATCTCAACGGTTTTCTCATCAATGATATTCACGCTGTCAATCGCCAAAAAAGCCGATACCAACGGGTCACCGTTACTGGTATCAGCACATCTGTCAATGGAATATTTTACATCTTCCGCCGTAACAGTTGTGCCGTCATGAAATTTTACCCCATCGCGAAGCGTGAAGGTATACACTTTTCCATCTTCCGAAATGGTATGGCTCTCTGCTACAGCGTCGTTTAAATTTCCTTCGCTGTCAGGCTTTACAAGACCTTCGAATACATTGAACAATACCTCTTTTGGTTCCCGCCGCCACTGCTTTGTGGGGGTCAAGACTGTCCACATCCTGAGGAATTCCAATGGTAATCTGAGAAGATTCCTTTCCGCCTTATCGCCCGAGCACGCGCCCAGTGCAATAGTCAGTGCTGCGCACACCAAAGTCAAAAGAACTTTTTTCCTGCTTTTGTCTTCATGTGTTTCTCCTTTTTGATTTGATCTTTATTCAGTTGTACTTTCCGGTTGCGGCAGCTGTCCGCACCAAAAAGCTGTGTCGGGATACACCAACGCGTTTTTCATCGGGAAACGCATTCCCGTGCGACAAAAAACAGAGTGACGTTTTTCCCAACGCCTCACTTATTGTATACAGGAGTGAATCAAATTGCAAGATTTATTTTTTCTTTTTTTCGACGGCCTTGCGCAGTTCATCAAAAAAGGTATTTACGTCTTTAAATTCGCGGTAAACAGAAGCAAACCGCACATAGGCAACCGCATCCAGATCTTTCAGTTTGTTCATGACCAGCTCCCCGATCACGCTGCTTGGGATCTCCTTTTCTTCTCTGGAAAAAATATCCGTCTCCACTTCGTCGATCGGCCCTGTGATCTCGTTAGCGCTGACCGGACGCTTATGACAGGCACGCAGCACGCCGGCTTCGATCTTGGAACGGTCGTAGGGCTCCCGGTTGTTATCTTTTTTGATGACAATCAGAGGGATCGTCTCTACCTTTTCATAAGTCGTAAAACGTTTGCCGCACACATCGCATACCCGGCGGCGGCGAATCGCGTTATTATCATCGGATGGACGGGAATCAATTACTCTCGTATTGTCCCGACCGCAAAAAGGGCATTTCATCTTTCTGCTCCTGTCTGCCCGAACAGAAAAAATCCGGGCCGTTTTCATTCATTTCTCACGCAGAAACTGCTATAGTTTCAGCACTTTCTACTATGAGTAAATTATAATGAAAACAGCCCAAGCTGTCAATCATTCCCTGATTTTGCAGACTTTTCACGCCTGCCTTTTTTAGAAAAAATCCAACCTGCAGGAAGTTATTGTTTCTGTCCATATTCCGTCGGATAAACCGAACCGAATTTCCGGAAATTGCCCGGAGTCAGTCCCGTCGCCTCTTTAAAGCAGCTGTGAAAATAATTTTCATCCGTATAGGACAGCCGCTCTGCGATTTCCTGAATCGACATACCGGAATAGAGCAGATAGCGCTTTGCCGCTTCAATTTTCTGTTCTCGCAGATACTGATACGGCGTGATCTGATAACGGTTCCGGAACTGGTTGATCAAATGGTTCCTGGAATAATGCAGGCTTTCACACAGCTGCTCTAGCTTGACATTTTCCTCCACATGCAGATCGATCCATTCCTTAATCTGCTCCGGAAGCGTGCGGGTATGGCTGCTGCCCTGATTATGAAGTTTCTGGAGAATCTCCAGCACTGCAACTGCCGTCTCGTCCGCCATTTTATCCTAATCCCCATCGAACTGCTCCAGACGCTGCAGAAGTGCTTCCATCTGCCCGGAGATATCGCAGTTGTGCATCAGGTACACGGTTCGATCCAGATAAGCGGAAAACATTGCTTCCGCCATCAGTCCGTTAAAGCAGATCCAGATTTTCGTCCACGGCTCCTCCTCATCCGACCAATAGCAGTGCGGGATTCCTCTTTTAAAAAATATACATCCCCCGCCCTCGGCTCCAGGCGCTGTCCGTCGATCACCAGCATCCCTTTTCCGCTGTAAATATATTCAAACGAATAAAGATTTTCCGGCTTTTCTCTCGATCCGGTACGTCCCATCGCAATAGGATACTCCTGCTAACAGGACGTTAAACGGCCGGTCTTTTTTTTTTCATAATTCCAAAAACTGCAAATTTTTTCTGTCATGTCTTCCTGTAGTTCCTTTGTCACTCCCATACGGCAGAATGTCTGCATGCGGGCGATTCTGTTCTTCCTAACACTGGAATGCCCGCAGGGCGTGCATTCCAGTGTTGGGAATCAGTCCAACAGATCCGCTTCTGTCAGCTGTTTTGTCTGTTCGTCATAATGAAGCGTTTTGATCTCGAATCCTTTTTAAAGATACCGGACAGGTAACGCCTGCAAACGGCAGCGCTACAACCGCTGCAGTATCTTTACCGGTGCTCTCATAAAGACGAAGCGTATATCCTTCCCCGTTTTCTGCCTTTTTTCCATGCAGAGACCAGAACATTTGCCTGATCGACCAAAATTGCGGGCGATTTCTTTTCTCCGGCTCCGATGCATTGAAGGCGAGCACATAAGGCTCTTCATTATAAGCCTGTGCAGTGCGGTCCACGTTGTCCAAAAGATCTGCCTTTCCTGCCTCAAAGCGAAATGCAAACTTACGTTCTCCCTGTTCCATCCGAACGGTGTGGCGAACCTCATGCAGCGTCTTTTTCTCATCGAAATCCGCTGCAGAATAGCCCGCAGAGTGCAGCAGCGTCAGTCCGATCACGCCGTCTTCGATGCTGCTTCCGTAGCTGCCGCAGTTGACTGCCGTAAACGCCTTTTCTCCGTCCGTCCACGCGTTCCAGCGCTGTGCGACAACTTCCTGACCTTCCTGCGCCAGAGCTTCCCTGCCGAACATTACCTGTCCGTAATAGGTTCCCTGCTCCATTGCAGACGGAATCATCCATTTCAAAACCGTATCGTTTTCGTTCCAGTATACGCCGATTTCCACATCCATATGCGTATCGTTCTTCGGCAGAATATAACGCTGATACAGCTTGCTGTTATGCCAGCCAAACAGCGCTTCCACAACCGTACGTACCTTACCGTCCTCGATCACGCGCACAGAGGGCTCGATCTGCTCGTATAATCCGGAGAATTCGCTTCCTTCGTGGTCTGTCAGCAGTGTAAACGGCCCTGCGCGCTCCGGGCTCATTTTTCCAGAGTCCCCAGGAATTATAAGTGCCATCGATCGCTACCGGGCAAAAGCTGCCAGGCTTTAAGTATTCGGTATCCCCGACCTTCCAGGAATCCACCAGACCAGTTCTGGGGTTGATCTCTATACGCATTTTGCCGTTGTCAAAAACAAAGTTTTCTTTTCTGGAAATCCGTTCAAAGGTCGGACGTTTTTCGATGGCATCAAACCAGACATCCACCCGATTCATCGCACACGGTTTTAAAGTTGCTTCCACGACAACTCTCTTACGCCAGTCGATGCAGAAATGACTGCATTCCATCTCCGACTGAGTCGGCACTTCTTCGCCGTTTACAGATGCTCTCGGATGATAAAAGCAAGGATCCCAGTTCTGTTTGGGCAGTCCGACTTCAAACGCGAACTGTCCGGTAATCGGATACGGATGTGGGTTGTATAAAAATGCGCAGGAGCTTCCTTCTTTGATCGGCGCCTCGCCTGCGGTCAGCGCAATCGCGCTTCTGCAGTTGACGCGGGACATCAGCTCCAGGCCGTGATCCAGCAGGCGCAGCGTATCTTCTTCTACCTGCTGTGTGCCGGAGCCGGGCAGTGCATCATGAAACTCTGAGAACAACAATGCACGAACTGCTTCGTGAATCTCTTCCTTCGGATATTTCGTACCGTATAACAGCTCTGCCTGCGTTGCCATCTTTTTCGCCGACTAAAAATCTCATTTTCCAGCAGGCGGTGCTTCTGTTTTACCCGAACCTGGGACGTATAGCATCCCTCTGCAACCGGATTCAGGCTCTTTTCTACAACCGGATAGGAGGTTTTCGCCGCTTTTCTCTCTTTAAAGTAAGCCTCCGGATTGGAGTGGATAATCTCCAGCTCCTCCGCACGCTCTTTGATCAGCTTTGTCACATCGGTCAAATCCACTCTGGAGGGTCCGCCGCCGTGGTCGCCGACGCCCCAGAGATATAAGGATACCGGTTCGTCCTTCGTATCTTCCAGGAACTGTTCCAGTTCTTTTCCGACATGTCCGTAAACGGAGTTATAATTTTCATCGGAACGATGCACCAAGACCTCCGATCCTGCCAGACCTTTCCACAGATAATCCTGTTCCCTGAACGGAAACTGTTCCTTCGCCGGACGGCAGACCACATAAGTATCATATCCTGCCTGATTCAGAATCTGAACCAAACCTACAGAGTGACCAAAGGAGTCAAAATTAATTGCCGTCGTCGGGCGAACACCGAACTCTTTTTCAAAAAACCGCTGTCCTTCCGATATATTGCGGATAATGGACTCGCCGTTTGGCATAT
>VOFC01001429.1_pt1 | contig 40000 bp, 74 predicted proteins | sample 5384161 | NCBI WGS metagenome assembly VOFC01 (sample SAMN12384722, study PRJNA508395) | human gut metagenome | isolation source: healthy gut B | host: Homo sapiens
CGATTTGCTCAGCGGCATTCCCACACCTAGCACCGTAAAGCTGTCTTTTTTCAATAATCCGATAATCCCTCTCAACCTCTCCTCGAATGACAATTTTGAAGCTGATGGGCGGATAGGCTCGCAGAGTTGCGCCTTCTTTGGGGCTGCTGACGGGTGAAATGCCGTGAATGCTTTGAAAACGCGCGGTTAAAGCGCAGTGGGCGACCTTTACAGCCATAGCGCAGCGCCACATCACACTTCTGCCCTTGCTGCAAATCGAAGGCCGCTTTGCTCATCCGGCGATTTGGCGCAGATATTCGGATAGTGGCATACCGGCCAAGTAAGAAAAAAATCCGCTGAAAAGTGATAGGGCGAGCAGCCCGCCAACTGGGCCATGCGATTGTAGTCCAAATCGTCCTCCAAATGGGCTTCCAGATAAGCCAACGCTGCATTCATTTGATTGAGCCATTCCATAACAATCAACTCCATTCGACAGCCTCCAGTGCTGTCACTGTTAGTGTAACAAATGATTCTTACGGTTTCCTCGCTTTTTGGCAACCAAAAGTGAGAGCCGCTTTTTTTATTGTTGTTTCTGCCGTTATTTCTATTGTTGTTTTTATTGTTTTATTGTTATTTCATTGTTCGTTATATGGTTGCTTCCGTCTGCGCTGTTTCAATGATGCCGCCGCCGATTAATCCATCGCCCTGATAGTAGCTGACGCATTGTCCTGGCGTGATGGCCCGCTGCATTTCCCGAAAGGTGACTGTGGAGGAACCGTCGGCATGGCAAATCAACTGAGCGGCGGCGGCCTGGGCCCGATAACGGATTTTGGCCTCTACGGCAATGGGCGTTTCAACGGCAGGTTTATAAAATAATTATTCTGACTGGCTGTGAGCTGATTATGGAGCAAATCCTGGCTGTCGCCTAAAATAACGCGGTTGCGGGCGGCGTCTAACGCCACTACATAGGCCGGCTTGCCTAAGGCAATGCCCAGCCCCTGCGCTGCCCGATGGTGTAATTTTGAATGCCATCGTGATTGCCCAAAAACTGACCGTCGGCATGAAAGACCTTTCCTTTGTGGAACGCGTCGGCCGGCAGAATTTTTTTCAGGAACGCCTTATAATCGTTGTCGGGAATAAAACAGATCTCCTGGCTGTCCTGCTTTTCTGCCACCGGCAGGCCAATTTGCCGCGCAATGGCCCGCACCTGCTCCTTGGTGTAGTTGCCCAGCGGAAACAGGCAGCGGTCAACGACATCAGCGGCTACCATGGATAGAAAAATAGCTCTGGTCCTTTTTTGGCGTCGAGGGCTTTTACAAAAAAGCTTCCGGCCATCGGCAGCGCTTTGGGTGCGTACATAGTGGCCGGTGCTGATATAATCGGCGCCTGCTTGCAGCGCTGCTTGCGCAAACAGCCCAAATTTGAGCTGACGGTTGCAAAGCACACAGGGATTGGGGGTTCTGCCTTTGGCATATTCTTGGCCAAATTGGGCGATGACGATGTTTTGAAATTGCTCCCGATCTAACACGGAAAAGGGAATGCCCAACTGCTTGGCCACTGCTTCTGCGTCCTGCACCGCCGTGGGGTTGGGATGAAATGCTTCTGGAATCATCAGCATGTGGACGCCATGGACTTCATAACCGGCCTGCTGCAGCAGATATACCCGATACAGAGCTGTCCACGCCGCCGCTCATCCCTAAGGTTACGATCGGTTTGTTCTGGCTCATGATTCTGTCTCCTTCCGAAAGCCTTTATAATCCCGCGGATTTTCCTCATAAAAATACCGCGTCCTTTAAATTGTCGGGCAAATATTGCTGGGGCAGCCAGCCGCTGGGCGCGTTGTGGGGATATTGATAGCCCACGCCATGGCCCAGCTTCTTTGCGCCGGCATAGTGACTGTCTTTTTAAATGGTTGGGCACTGGGCCGATATTACCGGCCCGCACTTGGGCCAGCGCGTTGTCGATGGACATGCAGGCGCTGTTGCTTTTGGGCGCTTTTGGCCACATATAGGGCGGCCTCTGCTAAAATAATGCGGCCCTCCGGCATGCCGATAAATTGTAGGGCGGCAGCGGCGCTCTGCGCTATCTGTAACGCCTGCGGGTCGGCTAGGCCGACATCCTCCGCCGCCTGAATGACAATGCGGCGGGCAATAAACAGCGGATCTTCTCCGGCGTCCAGCATACGGGCCAGATAATAAATGGTGGCGTCCGGGTCGGAACCGCGCATACTTTTTGATAAAAGCGGAAATGATATCGTAATGCTCATCTCCGGTGTTATCGTAAATGACCGCCGGTCGTTGGATCGATTCTTCAACGACCGACAGATCAATCACCCGCACGCCCCGTTCATCGGGACGGCTGGACAGCACAGCCAGCTCCAAGCCGTTAAGCGCAATGCGGGCGTCGCCCTGACAGCAGTTGCAGAGATGGTCAACAGCCTCTTTGGGTAATCTCCAGCTTGTAAGCGCCCAGGCCCCGTTTTACATCGGCACAACTGCGCTGCAAAAATTTTTTCAATGTCTGCTTTTTTGAGAGGCTGCAGCTCAAAAATCATGGAACGGGACAACAGCGCCGGATTTAAACTGAAATAGGGATTTTGGGTGGTGGCGCCGATTAACACAATCAGTCCCTTTTCCACCCAGGGCAGCAGGGCGTCCTGTTGCCCTTTGTTAAACCGGTGGATTTCGTCGATGAACAAAATGGTCTGTTTGCCGTACATGGATAGATTTTCTTCTGCCTTGGCCGTAATTTTCCGTAAATCGGTCACGCCGTCGGTCACGGCATTTAAGCTGGCGTAAAATTTATTGGTCACGTTGGCAATCACCGAGGCAATGGTGGTTTTGCCACAGCCCGGACTGCCCCAAAAATCAGCGACGAAAGCTTGTCGGTTTCAATGGCCCGGCGCAGCAGTTTGCCCGGGCCGATGATATGCTCCTGCCCCAAAATTTCGTCCAGCGTTTGGGGCCGCATACGCTGCGCTAAAGGCGCGTTTTTTTGTAAGGTTTCCTGTTTATTGATTTCAAATAATGTCATACCGTTTCCCCCTGTCTGTTATAGGATCATGTTTCGATTTATTATACCATAGCCGCCCCTGCTCTTGCTATCCCAGGATAAAAAATCGTCACATCCCTTTGGGAAAAATTCGCCAAAGACTGGATACAAACTGTGAAAAACAGGGTAAGATAGTAGCAACAGCAAAAACAGGAGGAACTCGTATGGATTTTTGAACAGTTATTAGCCCAGTTGGGCGATGGATATGCCGGCGTTGCCGTATACAGTGTAGAAGATCGAGATATGACCGACCATGAAACGACGCTGCAGTATTATCTGCAAAAGGAAGAGGCCATTGCCCGGGCCGAGCAAATTTGGGAGGGCATCAGCCTGGATGACCGCGACTATCGGGAAATCAGTGTTCACCGCGGTGAAATTGAATATAATCCCCAGTTTGACCGGTATCGTTTTATTGTGCTGCAAAAGCTGTATAAGGCCTACAAGAAAATTTACGTTTGCGAAGACTTTGCCAAGCAATACCGGCAGCAGCGCAAAGCCTGCCATCTGGCCGCTGGCTTGAGCGAAGAGGAAGCGATAGCCCAAGCCAAAAAAGAGGTTAATCAGCTTTACGCCGTACAGCCTACAGTCAAATTCGGTATGTTCGCCGGATATGATTACGCGCCGGAAGTGTAAGGAAAATTTCTCAGGAGAAGACCATTGCACCAGACCCGATTCGTTCCGGTGGCAATGGTCTTTTCGTTTGGTGCAGGCGTTATTTTTCATTCTTTGCAAAATAGGGATAGCCAATGGCAGCAGAATCTGATACAATAAAATAAAAATAATCTATATCACAAATAAACAGGGGATGATCCAGGATGAAAGAGGTAACCAATGTATTTTGCTCCAAAAAACAGGCAGTGCATGTACCTGCGGGTGTAGCTGCGGCACCTGCCGTGATTGGCTGGGCCGGTTTAATTCGGGATTGGCCGGTTATTATCTGAAAGAATTGATGGAAGACCCTTCTAAGCTGGAAGACTTTGAATCGACGCAGGTGGGGAAATGGTATACCGATAAATCGTTGGCCGCCCGTGTTTATCGCAAAGAGTACGGGCCAGAAAAACCGGCAGAATAAATCACGGAGTGATCTGGCGGAACGGGGAAGAACAGGGTATGCGCCATGTAATTTTGTATATCGCCATGAGCTTAGACGGCTATCTGGCCGATGCCAATGGCGGTGTGGCTTGGCTGGACGGCGACGGTATCCGGCTGTTTTCTCAACAGGAGCGGGAGCTGCCTTTGAAGCTGATTGCGGTGGAGCGCTATAACGGAATGGCGGAGCTGCGTTATCAGCGGCGGAAACCGTTGAAAGCTGGAGTGGGCGATTAATTTAGGAAAAAAATAGTTGACAGAATTTGTTTTCTGTGTTACAGTAGCAATCAATTTGAACGGAAAGGAGGCAGCAGCCATGCAGGATTTAAGCAGAAATTATTTTGTAAACCGTTTTTATGCGGCGGTCCGGTCTTTGTCGGGATGTCAAACCGGCGGCGGGCAGTGTCCTATGTGCATTTTGCTGCCCGTTGCTTGTTTTTGCGCAGTGTGATGCTGTGCGTACAGGTTGTTTTTGGACAGTCTGTAGGAGGATGTTTGGTGTGCAAAGACACGGACGTTTTGTCTGTGTCTTTTTTTGTGCGCAAAACAGCAGCAAAGGGACAGCGGCAACAAACAACAAATAACAAATAGGAGGAGATAGGAATATGCAAAAATTAATTCCAGACAATAAATTATCGAAAAAAGCAAAGAAAGCGCTGGCACAGCAAAAACGAAAAGGCTGGGGCGAGTTGTCGCCGGTGACAAGAAAACCGGAAGCGCCCAGAGCTTATCGGCGCAGCCAGCAAAAACAGTGGATGAGAAGAACAGGATATTAGGAGGAAAAGGATATGATACTGATAAAAGGCGCTTACAGCGAAGCAAAAGTTTTTACCGAGCAGTTAGAACCCAGCGCCGACCAGCAACTGCGGCTTTTATGCAATCAGCCCTTTACTGCGGGCAGCAAAATTCGGATTATGCCCGATGTGCATGCTGGCGCTGGCTGCACCATCGGCACCACCATGACTGTGCAGGAGCAGATTGTCCCCAATTTGGTAGGTGTGGATATTGGTTGTGGGATGGAAACGGTGCGGTTAAAGCAGCAGCATATCGAGTTACAGCGGTTGGATAAGCTGATTTATGAAAAAATTCCGTCTGGTTTTGCTGTGCGGCAGCGTTCCCATGCCGGCAGCAAGCAAATGGATTTGCATCAGTTACGCTGCGCCAAAGCGGCGAAAATAAAAATGGAGCGGGCCTTATGCAGTTTGGGAACTTTGGGCGGCGGCAATCATTTTATTGAGGTGGATAAAGACGAGGCCGGTTCGCTATATTTGGTTATTCATTCGGGCAGCCGTCATTTGGGGCTGGAGGTGGCCAAATATTATCAGCATTTGGCCTATGAAACGCTGCGCAGTCAGGGCAATGGCGGCGTCAATAAGGGAATTGGCCTGGCTCAGTGGTACGCAACTGGAGGATTATCTGCATGACGTAGCTTTGGTGCAGCAGTTTGCGGCACTGAACCGTCAGATTATGATGCAGGAGCTGGTGCGCGGCATGAAGCTGGGAATAGAAGAGCAGTTCAGCACCATTCACAATTATGTGGATGTAAAACAGCGTATTTTGCGTAAAGGCGCTATTTCTGCCCGTAAGGGAGAAACGGTGCTGATTCCAATGAATATGCGGGACGGCAGTTTATTGTGTCAGGGAAAGGGCAATGATGACTGGAATCAGTCGGCGCCCCACGGGGCCGGACGCTTGATGGGCCGTCGGGAATCCCACAATCATTTTACTGTGTCGCAGTTTCAGAAAGAGATGGCGGGCATTTACAGCACTTCGGTGCGGGAGGATACCTTAGACGAATGTCCGATGGTATATAAGCCGATGGAGCAAATCATCTCTCAAATTGGGGATACGGTGGAAATAAAAGCTGTCATCAAGCCCATTTATAATTTCAAGGCTGGCGGAAAGCAGTAACCGGAAGACAGCGTGTCAGAAAGCGCTGGGAGGATACAAAAAGGAGCTGCCCTGTAAAGCGATTGTTATCCTGCCCAATTTGGGTTTGCGGCAGGACAAAATCGTTTTTATCGGGCAGCTCCACCGTTTTTGCTTGGTTAGTCGGCAATTTCGTTGGTTTGCCATTTAAATTCGCCAAATTTCAGATTGGCGACCATAGCGGTTAAGTCCGGACGGCCAAAATATTGCATATCGCCTTGTTGGTTGACGGCCATCAAAACAATTGGTTTATGGAAGTATGCAAAGAAATTGCGGACCAATTCACTTTTTTTCTTCCTGTGGCAATACAAAGAAGTGGGTGTCCACTGCTACAATGACGATTTCTTTGCCATCTACAGTTACGAGTGTACTATCGAATTTCATGTTGTGCGCTCCTTTTGTTTAATTCTGAACAGGCAGGAAGTCCGGCAGATTTTCCATCATAATTTTCAAAACTTCGCCGTCGTATGCTTCAATTTTTCCGGCATCTCCCAATTGCGCCAGTTGTGGGTCCAGCGGGAATTTGCCGATTAATGGCACTTTATAATTTTTGCAGGTGTCTGCAATGCTGCTTTCCCCAAAGAGATAGATTTTTTTGCCGCAGTCTGGACAGGACAGATAGCTCATGTTTTCTGCAATGCCCAGCACCGGGATATTCATCATGTTTACCATGTTAATCCCCTTGCGTACAATCATATTGGCCAAATCCTGCGGAGATGTTACCATATAAACGCCGTTTACCGGCAGGTTCTGCAGAATGGTCAGTTGGGCGTCGCCGGTTCCTGGCGGCAAATCGATAACTAGATAATCTAAATCGCCCCAAACGACTTCTTCCCAGAATTGCTTGATGACGCCGGAAACAATGGGACCTCTCCAGACAACCGGTTCTTCATCGTTGGGCAGAAGCAGATTCATAGACATCACGGAAATTCCACCGGCGCTTTTTAACGGATAAGCGCCAAATTCACTCATTTCTGGATTTCCATGCAAACCGAACAGCTTTGGAATGCTGGGGCCGGTGATATCGCCGTCTAAAATGCCTACTTTGTAGCCTTTTTTGTTTAAGGTGATGGCAATCAGAGAGGAGAAGGAAGATTTTCCAACGCCGCCTTTTCCACTCATAACAACGATTACATTTTTAATATTGCTGAGCTGCTGCGCTTGTGTTTTCTGTGGAGCAGAGCCACAGGAGGAGCAGCCGCCGGAAGAACAGCTGGCAGAATCACAACTGCCAGAAGAAGAACATCCACTGCAACTTGACATGATGATTACCTCCAAATCAATATGAATTAATATCTTATCTTATTTTAATATTGCAGCGGCTGGAGTGCAAGGGTATCATGAAAAAATTTTCTATGATAACGCTTATAAAGGAGATTTGCGTATGGATATGGCACAGGTTCCGTGGTACAATAAAGAATAATTGCAAAAGGAGCGTTGGGGAATGGCTGTCTATTATACCTATATGGTGGTATGTAAAGATTGTACGCTTTATACAGGCTATACCAACGATTTGGTGCGGCGGATGCGCAAACATAACAGCGGCAAAGGCGCCAAATATACCAGAAGCCGTTTGCCGGTGCGCTTGGTTTATTGGGAGAAGTATGCCAGCAAGCAGCAGGCGATGCAGCGGGAATATGCCATCAAGCAATGGACGCGCCAGCAAAGCTGCAGTTGCTATCACCGCAGCAGCGACAGCAAATTCTTACTGTGGAAAAGCAAAGTGAGCATGCAACATGTGCGCCAGAAAGGGTATAAGGAAATCTGGTTTTAGAAAGAGGTTGTTATGAAAAAATTAGTTGTAATTGATGGAAATAGTTTGGCCAATCGGGCCTTTTATGCCATTCCGATTTTGAGTAATTCCAAAGGTGTGATTACCAATGCCGTATATGGCTTCACCAATATGCTGATGCGGCTCATCAAGCAGGAGGAGCCCGATTATCTGGCTGTAGCCTTTGATGTGAGCCGGAAAGTATTTCGCCATGAACAGTATGCCGATTATAAAGCGCAGCGCAAAGGCATGCCGGAGGAATTGCGGGGACAGATGGATTTAATCAAAGATGTGCTGCGGGCCATGCAGATTGCCATTTATGAATTGGCTGGCTATGAAGGCGACGATGTCATCGGTACTATGGTACGCTGGGCCGAGCAGCAGGAGATTGCCAGCATCATTGTTACTGGGGACAAAGACAGCTTACAGTTAATCAGTGATAAAACCAGCGTCTATTTGACGAAAAAAGGCATCAGCGAGCTGGGCCGTTACGATTATGCCGCATTCCAAGCAGAATATGGTTTGGTGCCCGATCAGGTGCGCGATTTAAAGGGCTTAATGGGGGACGCCTCCGATAATATTCCCGGTGTGCCCGGCGTAGGGAAAAAACAGCGCTGAAGCTGCTGCATCAATACGGTACCATCGAAGCGCTCTATCAGCATTTAGATGATTTCGCTGATAAAAAGTTGGGCGATAAATTGCGGGAAAATGAAGCAAAAGCCTTGATGAGCAAGGAATTGGCTACAATCTATTGCCAAGTGCCGCTGGAATTCAGCGAAGAACAGTTAGCCCGTCATCCCTTTGATCGGGAGGCGCTGGTGGCGCTGTATAAGGAATTGGAACTGCGCTCGTTACTGAAAGAATTGCTGAGTCAGTATCCAGAGCCGGAAGCTGTTGCGGAAGTGGAGCTGGAAGCCGGTTTGCCTACAGACGAAGAAGCAGGTTTTCAGCCGAAAAAAAAGGCATCAGGCTGACAGAGCCAAATCAGCTCAAGCAGGTAGTAGCGGAAAATCAGCCTAAAAAATATTGTGGTGCTTCTCAATCGGACAGCCGGCAATGTACACACTGCCAAGGTGCAGTCGATAGGTCTTTTTGGTCGGCGATCAGCCTTATATGGTGGATTGTGCCCAGGGCTTTGGTGAATTTGCCCAGGTGTTAAAGCCGTGGATGGAGTCGGAAGATATTATGATTTTGACCGACGATGCCAAAAAGCTGCACGGCAGTTTTTTAACAGAAAAAAATTCAAGTAAACGCTATCTTTTTGGGACAGTACCTTGATTGCCTATCTGCTCAATCCGGAGTCCAAGGATTTGTCGCTGGAGGGCTTGCTGGCGCAGCTTTTATGATATCTTGCTGCCGGAAGATCAGGAAGAACACTTATATGGGTTGTTAAAGGGTGTGTTTGTGCTGGCGGAGCCTTTGATGGAACGGCTGGAGCAAGAAAATCTGCTCAAGCTGTATGCGCAAATCGAATTGCCGTTGACAGGCCTATTGAGTAACATGGAATATGAAGGTGTGCGCGTGAACACCGCGTATTTGAAGGAATTAGGCGATGAACTAAGTCTGCGCATTGATAAGCTGACCGAAAAGCTGTATGAAATGGCTGGAGAACAATTCAACTTGAATTCTTCCAAGCAACTGGGCGTGATTCTATTTGAGAAGCTGGGGCTGCCTGTGATCAAGAAAACAAAAACAGGGTACTCTACCGATGCAGAGGTGCTGGATACGTTAGCGCAGGACTATGAATTCGTAAAAGATATTTTAGCTTACCGGCAATTAACCAAGCTGAAATCTACGTATATCGACGGCTTTTTGAAGCTGGTGGACCCCGATACCAGCAAGGTGCATACCACGTTCAACCAGACCATTACAGCTACCGGCCGGTTAAGCAGTACCGAGCCCAATTTGCAGAATATCCCCATCAAAACCGAGGAAGGCAAACGAATTCGCAAAGCCTTTGTGCCGTCCAAACCGGGCAATGTTTTGGTGGCTGCCGATTATTCGCAAATTGAATTGCGAATTTTGGCCCATATGTCAAAGGATCCTGTGCTGGTGGACAGCTTTATGAATAACGAGGATATTCACCGCCGTACTGCTTCCGAGGTATTCGGCGTAGCCATGGAGGATGTCACCAAAGAAATGCGGCGCAACGCCAAAGCGGTCAACTTCGGCATCATTTACGGACAAACGGATTTTGGCTTGAGCAAAGAATTGGGTATCAGCCGCAGTGAAGCCAAAGCCTATATTGAAAATTATTTTGTTCGCTACAGCGGCGTCAAACAATGGATTGACCAGGCCATTCAGGAGGCTCGGGTTACAGGAATCAGTACGACCATGATGGGACGGAAGCGTTATATCAAGGACATCAACAGTAAGAATTTTAATTTACGCAGCTTTGCCGAACGCACAGCGGTGAATACGCCAATTCAAGGCACGGCAGCCGATGTGATGAAGCTGGCGATGCTGCAGGTGGCGGAACAGCTCAAGCAGCACAATTTTGCGGCTAAAAATGCTGCTGCAGGTACATGATGAATTGATTTTGAAGTGCCGCCGCGGGAAATCGCTGGCTTAATTGTGATTTTGCGGGAATGTATGGAGCATGCGGTAGAGCTGGAGGTTCCGTTAAAAATAGATGTGAATGTAGGATTTGATTGGTATGATATGGAGCGTGTGTGATGCCGGAGCTGCCAGAAGTAGAAACCGTTTGTCGTTCTTTGCGGCAAACGGTGTTACAACAAACCATTGAAAGCGTTACGGTGCGGCTGCCCGTTTGCTGCAGCAGGACGAGCCCGATACGTTCAGCAGAAAGCTGGAAGGCCATAGGTTTTGTGCTGTACGGCGGCGGGGCAAATATATCCTCTTGGATTTGTCTGACGGAGAGACCTTGGTAGTACATCTGCGCATGACGGGGAAATTGCTGTATCTGCCCGCTTCAGAACCCTGGGGCAAACATACCCACATCGTATTTGCTTTATCGGATGGGCATACTTTGCGCTATGATGATGTGCGTCAGTTTGGCACACTGCAGCTAACGGAAACTGCCGGCTGTATGGGCCTGTCCTGCCTGGCAGCCTTGGGGCCGGAGCCTTTGGATGATGATTTTACACCCCAATGGCTGCAGCAGCACTTTGACCGGAAAAAAAAAAAAAGGCCAAAGCCTTTTTTATTGGACCAGCATAATATCGCTGGCATTGGCAATATTTATGCCGATGAAATTTTATTTCAAGCGGGCATTCATCCAGAAGAGCCTGTCTGTAAGTTAGCCGATATTGCCACAGCAGAACGGTTGTGGTTTGCTATTCGGGACCGTCTAAGTCGGGGGATAGCCTATGGCGGCAGCTCCATCAAGGATTATGTAGATAGCTTCGGGCAGTCGGGCAGCTTTCAAAAGCTGCACAAAAGCCTATGGACGCAGCGGGCAGCCTTGTGTAGAATGCGGCTGTCTGCTGGAAAGAATGGTTTCCGGCGGCCGAAGCTCTGTCTATTGTCCCAACTGTCAGGCAAAACGACAATAAGGAAAGGTGCAATTCTGAAACGATACGGTTTTATCGTGAGTTGCGTCGGTGCAGCTATTTTGATTTTTGTTTGCCAGTCGGTTATTTTTTTTGGAGTATGGACAGTATTCCTGCTGTCGGCTCTGTGCTTAACAGCAGGAGTGTCAATCACCATTTGAAAGGGGCCAAGCGTAATGAGTAAATATGATGCCTTGTGGGAATATGTTCAGAAAAATGGCAGTCCTTCGTTTAAGCTGACATTTGAGGAGATAGCGCATATCGCAGGAATCCCAATTGATCATGCTTTTTGACATACAAAAAAGAGCTTATGGCATATGGGTATCAGGTCGGAAAAATATCTATGAAAGACCAAACAGTGTTATTTCAGAGGCTTGATTGATAATCCTATTGTAGCAAAGATGGTAGGTTCCGATAGCTTGCGAATGTTTCCGATTTAAAATAAATCACCGGTTTCTCAAATTTCCATATAGTAATAACAGGAGATTTGAGAGGAGGCGGTTGTTTTGTTTTTGGATTGTGTTGCTGGCGCTGGCATTGAGTATCGACTGTCTGGGAGCTGGCTTTTCTTATGGTTTACAGAAAATCATGCTGCCCTGGTATGGTATTTTTGATTATCTGCTGTTGCTCTGGCGCTGTGTCGGCAGGCTCTATGTTGTTAGGCGGCTGGCTGGAGCAATTTATTGCGCCGGACTTGGTGCGGTTCTTGGGAGCGGGAGTGCTGATCGGTTTAGGTGTGTGTATTCTGGGCAAAAGCATTCAGGAACTGGTGCAGCAGGAAGAGGAGGACCAGGCGTTGTTCCAGTGGGAAATTGCCCGTTTCGGTATTATCATACAAATTTTAAAGGAACCGCGTCGGGCCGATTTGGACCGTTCGGGATGATTAGCAGCAAGGAAGCGTTGTGGCTGGGGTTGGCGCTGTCCTTGGATTCTTGTGGCGCTGGCATTGGCATGGCCTTAATGGGCTATTCTTTTTGGACCAGTTTCTGCACAGCAGTCAGCGCCTGTCTGTTTTTATCTATGGGGCTGTATTTGGGAGAGCACATAGGGAGAAAAGCTGTCTTATAAGAAAATAAAATTGGTGCCGGGGTGTTTGCTGATCTGCATTGGTTTCCTTCGGCTGATAGTTTGAGAAGGTGAAAGCATGACAACAGTAATCGGTTTGACCGGTGGGATTGCCTGTGGAAAATCTACGGTTAGCCAATATTTACGGCAAAGAGGAATTTCCGTGGTGGATGCCGATTTGGTGGCCCGTCAGGTTGTGGCGCCGGGCACTGTGGGGCTGCGGCAAATCAAAGACACCTTTGGTTGGCAATATATTATGCCGGACGGTAGTTTGAACCGGACTTTGTTGGGTAAAAAGAGTGTTCGCTGATAAAAATGCTCTGGCTCAGCTCAATGCTATTATCGGGCCGTTGATTGCCGCAGAGTTAGAACGGCAGTTAAAAGAGGCAGGCTCCTTCGTGGTGTTAGATGCGGCCTTGCTTTTTGGAAGAGGAGCGTTATCGCAGCCTAGTCGATGTGGTATGGGTGGTGACAGTAGAGCCGGAAGAACAGCTAAGGCGGCTGCTGGCCCGCAATCATTACAGCAGACAGCAGGCGTTGGACCGGATTGCTGCCCAGATGAGCAATGAACAGCGGTTGCAATATGCTGATGGGGTCATTGATAATAATGGCACCAAAGAACAAACCTGGCAGCAGGTGGAACAACTCTTAAGCAAATTTACAGCAAATTGAAGCCTTTTTTTCTAGGTTTTGCTGTATCATAAGAACATGGCATTTTATATTTGATAAAGGAATTTGAAGAAAGAGAAGTGTATAGCAGATGGTCTATCAGAATGTATTGGAAGCCTTGGGGCATACGCCGATGATAAAGTTAAATCGTATGGCGGAGCCGGACGGTGCTGATATTTTAGTGAAATTTGAAGGCTTGAATGTAGGCGGATCTATTAAAACCCGTACCGCCTTCAATATGATTGAAGAAGCGGAAAAGCGCGGTTTGATTGGGCCGGATACCATTATTGTTGAACCTACCAGCGGAAATCAGGGAATTGGTCTGGCCTTAATTGGTGCTGTAAAAGGTTATGAAACCGTCATTATCATGCCCGATTCGGTCAGCGAGGAGCGGCGCAAGCTGGTGCGGCATTATGGCGCTAAAGTGATTTTGATTCATGATGAAGGCAATATTGGCGCTTGTATTGAAGAATGCTTGCAGACGGCTTTGCGCATGGCGAAGGAAAATCCTAAGGTTTATGTGCCGCAGCAATTTGAAAATCCTGCTAATCCGATGGCCCACCGGCATCGCACCGCGTTGGAAATTTTTGGAGCAGGTGGCAGGGCCTATTGATGGTTTCTGCTCCGGCATCGGGACTGGCGGCACCATCACCGGCATTGGAGAAGTGTTGAAGGCGCAAAATCCCAATATGGAAATTTGGGCTGTGGAACCGGAGAACGCCGCTATTTTGGCAGGCGGCACCGTCGGCACCCATTTGCAGATGGGCATTGGCGACGGCGTGATTCCCGAAATTCTGAACCAACAAATTTATGACGATATTTATATTGTAACCGACGAAGAAGCTATCCAGACAGCTAAGGATTTAGCCCGTCTGGAAGGCTTGATGTGCGGCATTTCCAGCGGCACCAATGTGGCCGCTGCCCGCAAGCTGGCCAAAAAGCTGGGAAAAGGCAAAACGGTGGTCACCATTTTGCCAGATACCGCAGAGCGGTATTTCAGTACACCGTTATTTGAACAGGAATAAAATGCAAACCGGCCGGCTGGGAAGCCAACTGTTTGTAACAAAGATCGTATAGCTTGCCAAAAGTTAAAACAGCACACTTTTTTGAGAGGCGGACCGCCCCACAGATTAAGTGTGCTGTTTTTTTGTAGTTTTTATCTACAATTGTGCTCAAAATCTGGAATTTTATCCACAAACGAATAGAAAAAAGGGGCCGCCTCTTGTATTTTCGAGGAATCATTTTGAGACAACATCTTTACGAACTAGAGATTTTTACTTATAATAAAGCTAGACTTTGTATGATAGCAGGAGGTGGGCGGATGCAGCTAAACCAATTAGATTATTTGCTGGCTTTATCCAGGGAAGGCTCTTATCAAAAAGCAGCAAAAAGATTGCATGTTTCGCAGTCTACCATCAGCATGGCCATTAAAAATTTGGAGGATGAATTGGATTATTTGCTGGTGCAGCGCAGTAGCAAAGGAATTTCCTTTACGGAAAAGGGCAAGCTGGTATTGGAAAAGGCTGCGGCGATTGATACCGAGTTACAGGAATTGCTGAATTTGAAAAATACCTTTTTGGATGAAATGGCCGGAAAAGTGTTTATTACCGGCGCTTCTCATTATTATAATTTACAGCTGGTCGATTTGATTATTCAATTGCAGGAGCAATATCCCCGTCTGCAGATTTGCTTGGAGGACCGCAATAATTTGGAAATTATTCGTGAAGTAGCACAGGGCAAAGTTATTTGATGGGATTATTGCAGCTGAATAGTATTGATGAGATTTTTTTATCAGAATGAAATAGAGAAGTATAATCTGGAATTTTTTATGGTTGCGCAGGGAAAAACTTGCTTTGCTGTCGGTCCGAAGCATCCGTTATACGATAAGGCTGCGGTGACTTTGGATGAATTTTGTCATGTTCGGTGATTATCTCCCGATATCAAATGAGTGAAATTTTTTTAAATTATTTTCGTAGAAAAGGATATAGAGAGAGAATTGTGATTTTACATGACATTTATACTTCAAGAAATTTAGTGGAAAAATCTAATTTTTATGCAACCTTTTACCAGAGTTTGGACTTTCTTATGACAATGTAAATTATCAACAGAATTTGAGAATTGTGCCGATACAAGATTTTGACTGGAACTACAAATCTGGGTGGGTCTGCCGTAAATCTGGATATTCTTTGCGAGAACAAAAGGTCCTACAGTTAATTCAAGGAATCTGGGAAGGTATGCAGAAAGATAAAGGTGCATTATGAAATTGCGACAGTTGGAAATTTTGTCGGCTGTAAAAGAGTGCGGTACTATTACAGGCGCTGCTGAAAAGCTATACATATCACAGCCTTCTTTTGAGCGTAGCTTTAAAAGAGCTTGAGCAGGAATTGGGCATCCTGTTATTTCATCGCAACAGCAATGGCGTGGTTTTTACGGAAGTCGGTGAAGCAGCCTATCAATATAGCCAGCGGATTTTACAGCAAATAGCGGAGATTCAGGCAATCCCTTCTGACCGGGAAACACTGGAAAACCGTTCTATGACGCTGGCCTCTAATTTTTTCAGTGGGAACAGTTTACTGGCGGAAGCGATTCTGGCTCTACAGCAGGCATGCCTGCAATGCAGGAAGTATCAATTTGCTAACACAATGGAAAAACAAAAATGGGATGTGCTTGTACAGAATTTGCTGCTGGGGCAATTAGATTTGGCGGTAGTAAAGATTGATAGCTACCTTGAAACAGAACGCATGGGGCAAATTGAGAAGGAGCATCTGGTTTTTGATGAATTATATCAGAGCAGCTCCATGTAGTGGCGCGGAAGGGACATCCCTTACAGGGAAAATCAATTACCGTTTTAGATTTAAAAAATTTCCTTGTATTTTTGAGGATACTAACCTCAATGCCTATATCGCTGCGGTTTATGGCAAGGAATATTGCATGAGCGATACGTTAGTCCTAGAAACACAGACCGGTATTCGTCGTTATTTAGATAGTACTGATGCCATTTCCGTTATGCCCCAATATGAACTAGAACAGAGCAATCGTATTCATCGTACCCAATTGGAAATTTTACAGTTAGAAAAATTCCAGTGGACCAGAAGGGTCGGTTGTTTGCGCAGAAAACGGCAGTTAAGCTGGGCGGAGGAGCTATTTATCAATAAGCTGTATGAGCTATGTCCGACGGTTAGCGGTCAGAAAACTGAACAGGATTGGTAACAATAAAATATATAAAAGAAAGCATTTTTCACAGTCAGCGTCTTAGCCGCAATGTGAAAATGCTTTTTATATGAAATTTTGATGTGAGATATCATTTTTTTAAATAAATGATAAAATGTATGAAAAGCAGATATTTTTCAATTAGATTAGTTTGGTTTATGATAAAGATAACAAAGCAAGCAGATGTCGACAAAGCGCTTTGACTGGTATGCAGATTCTAAATGAAGGAGTCTAGTCAGGAAATAAAATGAGAGGTGAATTCCATGATTACGAAGATTGATCGTGAAAAATGCATTGGCTGCGGTATTTGTGCCAGAACCTGCCCGTTGGATGTAATTCGTGTGAATGAATATAAAAAGGCTTATATTGCTTATCCAGAAGATTGTATGACTTGCTATCTCTGTGAAATGAACTGTCCAAAAGAAGCAATTTATGTACATCCGTTTAAAGAAATTTTGCCGCGGGCCCTTCCAAACTGTTATTAATACTGCTATAGAAATAATGATTTTGAAAATAATAAATTGAGGTGAGCGTTATGATGGAACGTATCTATGAGACAGACATTTTAATCGTTGGCGCCGGTTCTTCTGGTTTATGGGCCGCACACAGCATCAAACAAAAAGATAAAGATGTAAAAGTTTTAGTGGTAGACAGAGGTCCAGAAAATTGGGGCGGTCTGATGTCCTGTGCAGGTGGCGATCTGGATATATTAATGCCGAGTGAAGATATTCAGGATTGGGTAAAAGACTGGGTGTACTATTACGATGGGCTGTGTGACCAGGATTTGATGGAAACCTTATTTAAGGATACCTATTCTGTTTTACAGCAATACGAAGAATGGGGCTGCGAATACCTAAAAGACGAAGACGGAAATATGGAAACTGTCGGTGTACCGCAGCGTGGGCTGGATCATATCAAGTTGTATGTGACAAAGTTAAAGGGCAGTGGCGGTCTGCGCATGGTCAATGCTTTGGTGAAATCGAATAAAGCAGCTGGTGTTGAAAGTGTCGGTCATGTCATGCTGACAGATTTGCTGAAAGATGAAAGTGGACGAATTATTGGCGCAATTGGTTTTGATACCGATGATGGAACATTTATAAAAAATTAAAACAAAGGCCGTTTTGATGGCAACCGGAATGGGCGGCTGGAAGAGTAATTACATAAAAAATCCAAATACCGGTGATGGGATTGCTATGGCATTCCGTGCGGGGGGCTGAGATTCGGAATATGGAGTTTGGACGCGTTTGGAATGTTCCGAAGCTATTTGCCTGGGAAGGTCAAACAACGTTGCTGCCATTGGGGGCTCGTTTCGTAAATGCTAAGGGTGAAAACTTTATGGAGCGGTATTCTAAAACGTTAGGCAGTAATACCGACCCGCATTATAATACGATTGGTATGGCAATGGAGATGCGTGCTGGTCGTGGTCCGATTTATATGGATACCAGCGGTTTAAAACCAGAAAGCTCTGCCGCTGTTAAACCAAAACTTGGCTGGCAGTATATCAATTACAATCGTTTAAAAGATGATTGTGGAATTGATTTCTTTGCGCAAAAAACCGAGTGGATGCCCCAACTGTTGGCTTTGCTATGGCGGACTGGTTGCAGATTTGAATGGGGCAACCCGTGTGCCAGGTTTATATGCTGCCGGTCGTTGCCGCAGCGTAGATCCTGGCGTTTATACAGGCGGTTTTGCGTTAGCATCTACTGCGACAAGCGGCAAAATTGCTGGCGCGGCGATGGTGGATTATATTAAAGATTTACCGTCCGTTGAATTGAATGAAAATGAAATAAATGGATTGAAAGAAAAGCTGTATGCTCCGCTGAAAGGAACTGGCATTGCGCCAAAAGAAGTATTACGTGCAATTCAAGGTATTGTATATCCCTATGAGGTAAAGTATTATCAAATCAGAAAAATCGTTGCAGAATGCACTCCATAAAATTGAAACATTAAGAGATGAATTGTTGCCGCAGATGGGAGCCGCTGACGCCCATTATTTGATGAAGCTAAAAGAAGTGGAAGCCATTGCATTTATTACGGAATGGTACATTAAAGCTTCCCTGATGCGTACCGAGTCTCGCTGTGGGCATTATCGCGAAGATTATCCTGACCATGATGACAACTGGCTGAAATGGATTGTAATTGGTATGGAGGATGGGCAAACCGTAATGCGTACAGTAGATGTGCCAATTGAAACATATAAGCATCCAATTGAACGTTATTATCAGGACAACTTTAAATTTGAATGATTATTATCAGGCGATTTCAGTGGCAATTTTATATTGCCACTGGAACAGCATCTGCTTTGGAAAATAGAGCTTTAAGCGAGGTGATTTCGTATGCAAGATGATAAGAAACGACTGCTCATGATCATAGCTCTCGTTGTATTGTTTATTGTTTTGATTCGTATTCCGACTCCAGATAATTTACCGTATGAGGGACAAAGGCCTTGGCCTTGATGCTTGTAGGAATTATTGCTATGAGTTTAAATGTTTTGCCGTTAACAATAATCGGTGTTTATTGGTAGTTTTACAACCAGTTATAGGAATTGCTGTGATTGGAGATGCTGTACAACGGTTTGCGCAGCCGACATTATTTTTTATTGCTGGTGGTTTTATATCGGCAGTTGCTTTTGAGACAACAGGACTGAGTAGAAGAACAGCCTATAATTTGGCGAAGATGTCGAAGGGTGACCCAAATAAGTTATTGTTTTTCTTTATGATGGGTGCAGCTTTATTATCCGCTGTTTTTGCCGATATGGTAGTAGTAATTATGATGATGCCTGTTGCAGTTATGCTGTTGAAAAACAATGATTGTGAAGCAGGAAAAAGCAATTATGGGAAGGCGTTAATGATTGGAATCCCCTATCGGCGCTTTAATTGGTGGTATGGGTACGCCTGCTGGGTCTGCCACAAATGCAGTAGCAATCAGTTTGTTAAAAAGAAACTCCTGGGATCGAAATTAGTTTTATACAATGGGTGTTGGTTGCAATGCCGGTTGTAATTATTTTGACCCAATTGCTTATAAGATTGTTTCTTTGGCGTACAAAAAGTGAAATTCATCAACTAAAAGGGATGGAAGAAATTGATCATAAACTGGACGAACTTGGAAAAATGCAAAGTACAGGAGAAAAAGTTTCTGTGTACGTTTGCGATTATCGTAGTAGGATGGCTGACAGAATCTGTCCATGGTTTTGGGATTCCTATTATTGCTGTGATTGGTGCGGCTCTAATGTTCTTACCGTACAACAATGTATTGACATGGGAAGTGGCAGAACAGCGAGTTGCCTGGTCAACAATCTTTACAATCTTTTTTCAATTAATTCATTAGGTATGACAATTTGGAAAACAGGAGGAGCCGATTGGATTACAAGCCTGCTTTCTGGTGCCTTGAATGGATTATCGCCAATTACCGTGTTGGTTTTAGTGGGCTTGTTTACCGTATTTATTCATTTACTGGTGCCAGTCAATACAGCCTTGGTATCGATTATTATTCAATTGTAGCAACCTTGTCGGTTACATTGGGTATTAATCCTGCATTTCTAGTATTACCAGTAGCTTTTTTTGGTATCATGTTCCTGTTTACTGCCGTTAGATGCAGTGCCGCTTGTCGGTTTCTGGACTGGATATTATCGAATGCATGAAATGTTTAAGCCAGGCGTTTTTATATCCTTTGCTTGGATTGCAGTAATTTTAGTAGTAATGTTAACATTAGGACGTGCGCTGGGATTAATGTAGTGTTACAACCTAATATGTGATAAAAAATAATAGAAAAATAATAGAAAGCAACACCGAATTTTGTTGGCATTCATTTTGCCAAAGAGCCAGTGTTGCTTTTTCCCTTTTTACAATTTATATTTTGTCATCCAATAGTTTATTTGCAGTAAATAAGCAATCATCTGTGGGCCTGCCATGAGCTGACCAAACCAGGGGCGGCCGTAGTCTGACGGGGTGTTTAAAAAGGTACGCACTTTTTGGTGTCGATAATATCCAGAATGGGAGAGTTAGGATAGGACATGATTTCCAGCAGACGGTTGCGCAGCAAGGCTTCATAAGCAGGGTCATAGGTTTTGGGATAGGGGCTTTTTTTGCGATAGAGAATTTCCAAGGGCAGCAAATCCCGTCCTGTCTCCTGCAGCAAGCTTTTGGTGCGGCCGTTGTGACATTTCATGTCCCAGGGCACGTTGAACACATATTCCAGAATGCGATGGTCGGCAAAGGTACGCGGGCTTCTAAGCCTGAATACATGCTGGTGCGGTCCATGCGGTTCAGTAAGGTAGCCATAAACCAGACCACATTGAGATAGGCAATCTCCCGGCGGCGGGCTTCCAGGCTGTTTTCCCCTTCTAAACGGGGCGTGGCTGCGATGGTTTTATCATAGGCTGCTTGAGCGTAGGTATCTAAATCGACTTCTGCTAAAAATTCATCCTTCAACAAAGAGGTGCGGGCCTCCATCTGATAGGACCAGGGAAATGCTGGCGCTGCAAGGCTGCCGGTTGATGGAACCAGGGATAGCCGCCAAAATTTCATCGGCGCATTCGCCGGTTAGTGTCACCCGGTTATGCTGGGCTACTTGGCTGCAAAAATAAAGCATGGAGGATTCCACATCGGCCATGCAGGGCAAATCTCGAGCGTCCACCGCTTTGTAAAGATAGTCGGCTTGCTTTTGATTGCTGCATTCCAAATAGGGGTGTTGGCTGTTGATGTGTTTGACCATAATATCCACAAAAGGGCGATCCAGCGAAGATTGGAAGCTGTTGGCTTGAAAGTTTTTGTCATTATCGACGAAGTCAAAGGAATAGGTTTGCAGCTGGTGGCCTTGCTCAGCCAATTTTTGGGCGCAGATGGCGGAAACTAGGCTACTGTCCAATCCACCCGATAAAAAAGTGCAGATAGGTACATCGGACACCATTTGACGCCGTATGCTGTCTTGCACCAGATCCGCGACTATTTCTGTGGTTTCAGCGTAGGAATGATGGTGTGGCTTGGCTTCTAATTGCCAATAGCAGGTGTCTTTTAAATTGCGGCCTTGGATACAGAGATAATGACCGGGCAGCACTTCTTTTCATATTTTGAAACACGCCCTGGCGTGGTGTGCGGGCAGGCCCTAAGCCCAGCACTTCGCCCCAACCGTCGGCACTCAGCCTGGGTGTGATACCGCCAGCGAACAATGCTTTTTGCTCGGAGCCAAAGAGGACTTCCTCATCTATTTGTTGATAAAACAGAGGCTTTACGCCAGCCGGTCCCGACAAAGCAGTAACTGGTCGGCGGCAGAGTCATAGATGGCAAAGGCGAAAATGCCGTTCAGCTCCTGAAAAAATCGACGCCATGGGATAAATAGCCGTTCAAAATAATTTCGGTGTCGCTGTCGGTTTCCCAGTGGACATGGCTGTATTGCAGTTGGTGTCGTAATTCTTGCATATTGTATAGTTCGCCGTTGTAGACGATGGTGCAAAGGTGGTTGCCTTCTTGTTTGGTCATGGGCTGATGCCCTTTTTCTAAATCAATGATAGCCAGTCGGGTATGAGCTAAGCCAGCATGGGGATATAAAGCCATATCCTGCTCATTGGGGCCGCGGCGTTTTAAGCTATCTTTCATTTTTTCCAAGCGTTGCCGCCATTGCGGGTGCAGGGTATAATCATAGGAAGTCTGGTAAAAACCAGCAATTCCACACATGGAACATCACTCCTTTTTCGTTGCCTATACTTCTGGGTAGGGACTGCGGATGACTGGTTGAATTTGCTTGCCTAAAGCGCCTGCTCGATGGTTTGCGGAATCAGCTCGGTGTGTGCAATCATCGAGTTGGGCTTTTGCGGTAGTTATCCTGCCCGAAGGGTACGAAGTAAATATTTTTGGTATTAAGCAGAATGCCGATATTTTTCAGGTTCATTCTAATGCATCGTTGGTAGACAACGAGATAACCAATGGGCGGTTGTTGCGCAAATGGGCTTTGGCGGCCATTAGCACCGGCGTATCGGAAATACCGTTGGCCAATTTGAGAGCGTATTGCCAGTGCAGGGCGCAATGAGTAAAATATCAAATAATGCTTTGGGGCCGATGGGTTCGGCGTCGGGAATGGTGGTGATAGGTTCCCGGCCAGTAATGGCTTTGGCTTTTTCTAAAAAAGTTTCTGCTTTGCCAAAACGGCTATCGGTTAGATGAGCGTTATCAGAAAAAATTGTATACAGAGATGCGCCGGTTTGTGCCAACTGTTCCAATTCGGTAAAAAAATTGGTTGGAAGGTGCAGAAGGAGCCAGTCACCGCAATTCCAATGTTTTTATCGTGAAAATCAGCAATCATAAAAATCATCCTTTCAAGGAGCATTTACAGTGGCGAGATACTGCAGGAGATCCTGTGCCAATAATTCTCCAGCCGTTTGCGGTGCAGTGCGACCTGGCAGTGCAGGGCAGTTCTGATAAAATAGCTGCAATTCTTTGGCAGCCTGAGCATCAATGCCGCCTGGTGTGCTGGCCAGTTCAAAGAGCATGGCGCTTTTGGGCAGGAGACGCAGTAAATCATAGGGCAGTACAAGGGTGGGCACTGTGTTTACTACCAGTTCGCAATCGGGCAATATGGTGGCTAATCCTTCCGGCAGCAGCGTTGCAAAGCCCATGGCGCGAGCCAGACTGCGTTTATCGGTGTCAGCTTCGCAGATGGTCACCTGAACGCCGATGGCCTGCAATTTTTGCGCCAGCAGCATGCCGCAACGGCCAAAGCCTAACAATAACAGCTCTGTATTTAAGAGAATGTAGGGCGTTTGCTGTAACAGAATGGCCAGCATACCTTCCGCAGTGATTTCTGCGTTGGCTAAGGCTAGGTAGGAGAATGCAGGAAATCATAGGTGGTAATCTGCCGTTTTTGACATTGCTCCACAAAAGCGGCAGGCAGATTGCCGCCAGCTAGAATTTGCCCCGGCTGTAAAATTTGTAGCAGCAGAGATAATGGCAGTGGTTGTGCTTCGTCGGGCAAAAGGACCTGACCATTGCGGGCTAACGGAACGGGACCTGCGATGCAGGAATAACGGCAAAGCTGGGTCACATCGGTGAGGGTGGCGGCTGAACCCTGATAATCGGGAACCTGATAGACAGCAGAAAGACCATGATAGCGCTGTAGGGCGGCAGCCATCCAGGTTTGTCTGGCATCGCCACCAACTATGGCCAGAGACAGTTCAGACATGAGAAACCCTCCTTTCATTCATACTAAACAGTATATGGCAGGAAAGCAGATTGGTGAGAGGGTATAAAAAAATTGTGCCGGCAAATGGTTGTTTTTTGAGATGTAGATGCTATAATAAAGGACTGAAAAACGGTTTATCTTGTCAGAAAAAGAGGTTTTTTCTTGAAAACAACCAATCAAAAAAACAGGGATATGTTTGCATCGCCATTACCACAATCTTTTTTAGCTTAATGGAAATTGTGTTGAAATTTATCGGCACCGATTTAAATCCCATTCAGATTAATTTTTCACGCTTCCTAATAGGCGGCCTAGTATGGTTGCCCTTTGCGCTGAGGCTGCTGCGCAGATTGGCCGAGCAGGATATTTATATGGAACCATCTGATTTGTGTTATTTTGCTTTTTTGGGGCTGGTTGGTATTGTCGTCAGTATGACGCTGTATCAATTGGCTACTATTCATGCTAACGCTTCAGTGGTGGCAGTATTGTTCAGCAGTAATCCTCTGTTTGTGCTGGTACTGGCCTATCTGATTTTGCGGGAGCCGATTCATGTGCGCAATATTGTTGCGCTGTTGCTGGACGTGGTAGGGATTGTTTGTATTATAGATCCGTGGAATATGGATATTCAGTTTGCCGGGGTGGCGCTTACCCTGTCTGCTACGCTGATTTTTGCTCTTTATACCGTATTAGGAAAGCGCAAGTGTTACAAGTTTGGCGGTTTGGTCGTCACTTGTTTCGGTTTTTTTGTTTGGCAGCGTGGAGCTGATGGTTTTAGCGCTTTTGGGGCATGTTCCCGCCATTGCCGATGTCCTTTTAGCCAACGGCTTGGATAAGTTTGCTTATGTGCCTTTTTTACCGGGTATACATTGCATAATTTACCGCTGGTGTTATTTGTATATATCGGTGTTACGGGTTTGGGCTTTGCTTCTTACTTTACTGCAATGGAAAAACATCGGCCAATACAGCGGCACTGGTATTTTTCTTCAAGCCGGTGTTAGCACCTATTCTGGCTTTTTTAATTTTGCATGAGCAAATTCCTTTTCATATGATGGTAGGTATTTTGTTTATTTTGTGCGGCTCTATGACGAATATATTGCCGGGATTATTAAACCGCCATTAGAAATTGAAATGGACTTATCTTTTTTCCTTTGCTGTTGTTATTTTTTAAAAAGTTGCCTACTCAGGTACGTTTTTAGATAGTAGGAGAGTGGATTACTTCGATACAAAGGATGCGTTCTCAGGTTGGTTCTTGGATGTATTGGAGGTGATGTGAATGATTTCTGTGATGAAAGCGGAGGAGTTGGATAGAGTTTTGGAAATTTGGTTGATGGCTAATGAACAGGCTCATCACTTTTTGCCGGAAGGCTACTGGAGAAAATTTTTATGAGGATGTGCGTGCTGAGATTGGTCAGGCAGAGGTTTATGTCTGGCAAGAGAACGGGCAAGTGTGCGGCTTTGTCGGATTGCAGAAGGACTATCTGGCTGGTTTATTTGTGCATCCAACATGTCAGGGAAAGGGCATTGGTTCAAACTTGATGCAGGCGTTGCAGCAGCGGAAAAAAGCACTTACGTTACATGTATTTGCAGAAAATAGCGGCGCAGTACGGTTTTATCAGCGTCATGGTTTTGTCATCACAGCCCAGCAAAGAGCAGGACGGCCATCTGGAATATGAAATGGCTTGGCAGACATCATAACGATATGAATGTATAAAAAATGACACAACAGACAGCATACCATTTTGTCTGTTGTGTCATTTTTGTTATTTTTTTGTTGAGCTTTGAGTAAATCGCGGATTTCGGTCAGCAATTCTTCGCTGGATGGACCTGCTGGCGCAGCGGGAGCAGGTTCTTCTGTTTTTTTATGCACTTTGCTGATTTGCTGTACGAAAAAGAAAATGCAGAAAGCGATAATGAAAAAGTCAAAAACATTCTGAATAAAGTTGCCGTATAAAATAGCCGATTCGGCTTTGATGACTTCTCCTGCTGCGTTAACTTCTGCCGGACTTAACACCAGCTTTAATGCAGTAAAGTCGGTGCCAGCGGTGAGAAATCCGAAGAATGGCATGATAATATCGCTTACCAGAGAGCTGACAATTTTACCAAAGGCGCTGCCAATAATAACGCCAATGGACATATCCAGCACATTACCTTTGAAGGCAAATTCTTTAAATTCTTTCCACATGCAATGTTTCCTCCTAATTTTGCAATCTCTGCAATTCAGTGTAGCAAATTTTCTGTGAGAAAACAAGGATTTTACACAAAAAGGAGGAATTTTTATACAGAGAACAGAATATGCGACAAATAGAGAAGGAGATACTATGGAGAAAAGGTTGCGCAAAAAAGTACCTGCGTTTGATTGAAGAGATGAATCAAAAATCACAACTGCGGCTGCCAGCCATTCCGGCTTTGGTAGATTGCTTTGCCATTATGATGTCGGAAGAAGAAGCGGATTTTTTGCTGGCCGTAGGACAGGCGCACTATTCGGTAGATGATTTGCAGCAATTTTCAAAGCGGCGTGGTGATGATTGGCAGTATTTTATACAGCGTATCTTTGCTGAAGGCTTTTATGGATGCGGGAAGTGCATGGGCAACAGGTAGCAGAGTTAGCGCCCATTTTCCCGGCTGGATTGAAGTGGCACTATTTTGGAAAGAGATTACGCCACAGCGGCTGCAGCTATTGGATAAATTTCAAGAAATTTTGCGCATGGAAGAACTGCTCAATCTACCGCCGGTACGTATGTACTGGACATGGGCTAAGCGGAAAAAGCTGGAGCAGCAACCTCCTACTATGACCATTGCAGCGAACGGAGGCCGTAAAAGCTCGTATTGAATCAGAAGCTACAAAGTGGCGATAGCCATAGTGTGGAAACGGCTGGAGAGATTCAGAAGCTATTGCAGCAATATGGAACGGAGGGACAGCTAGCGTTGGTACATTGTTTTTGTCGCAATATCAGTCGGTTGAAAGGGTATAGCTGCCAGTTTCATTTGCCTTTGGAAGCATGTATTATGGTGGGTTCCTTTGCCAAACAGATGGTGGATTATGGCATCGGCCGGTTTATCACGTTAGAAGAAGCCCAGGCGTTAGTGCAGGAATGTCAACGCAAAGGCGCTGTCCATACGGTGTTTCATTATGGTTTGGATACCACCCAACCGGAAATTGGCATTTGCAACTGCTGTTGGGATTGCTGTTGCCTTTTTGGCAGCTACAATGCCGGCGGTTTGTCCAATATTGCGGTGCGAGCCCATTATAAGGCTGTGCTGGTTGCACCGGAGCTGTGCAATGGCTGTGGTGTCTGCGAACGATTTTGTCCGACGTTGGCGACCGGATTTGACAAAGCGCAAGATCAAGTATGGCTGAAGGATGAGTTGTGCATAGGCTGCGGGCAATGTGTGGATAAATGTGGCAGAGGCGTGCGCGCTTTGGCGGCAGAGGAACAGGACGTCTATATCCCGACGCTGCCAAAGCATAAAGCCCGTAATCATAATTTTGTGGGGTCTAGCCATGCATGAAGCCAGCGTAGCCAATGAAATTTTAGAAATTGTACAGCAAGCCGCTGATGCTGGCGATGTACAGAAGGTAACTGCTATCACGCTGCAAATTGGGACGTTTTCCTGCATCCAACCCGATCTTTTGCAAGTTGCCTTTGACATCCTCAGTCGAGGTACTTTGGCGCAGGGGGCAACGTTGGAGATAGAATGGATGCCGGCTAAAGCTTGGTGCAGCCAGTGCCAACAGGAATATGAGATTACCTTTACCAGACGGGTTTGCCCCCACTTGTGGAGTGGTGAGCAGGCAGATAACCGGAGGCCGGGAGGCGCTGGTGAAGTCGATTGAAGGCAGTGATTGGTGGAAACCAAAATTATCCGCCTCTTTGCGATAATTGTTTAGGTGAAGTCTGCTGAGAGTGTTGTTTTGGTTTATCTAAATTTTACATGATAGATAGAGGTGTTTGATATGAAACTGATAGAGGTGCAAACAGGGATTTATGAGCGCAATGATGAATTGGCGGCGCAGTTACAGCAAAAGCTGCATCAGCAGGGAATTCGAATTATCAATCTGCTAGGAACGCCTGGTTCTGGCAAAACTACGATGCTGGAACAAATTTTGCAGCGGCTGCCGAAAGAACAGGTAGCTGTTATCGAAGGGGATCTTTACACTGATACCGATGCACAGCGCATTGCCAGTTTGGGTGTACAGACCTTGCAATTAAATACAAAAGGCGCCTGCCATTTGGAGGCAGCTATGATTGCGCAGGCTGTGGAGCAGATGGATTTAACGGGTGTAAATTATTTGCTGATTGATAACATTGGCAATCTTGTCTGTACTGCAGAATTTAAAATTGGAGAAGATGTGCGGGTAGCTCTGGTCAGCGCTACAGAAGGTAATGATAAGCCGGTCAAATATCCGTTAATGTTTCAAACTGCGGACGTGGTGGTATTAAATAAAATTGATCTTCTGCCTTATTTGAATTTTGATGTGCAGCAGTTTTGGCGGGATGTGCGGGCTATCAACCCTGATGCGGTATTGATTGAAGCCTGCGCTACGCAGGGCAAAGGCGTGGAAGAATTATTGCAAGCTGCGTTTTTGATGTGTTAGATTTTTGATAAATTTTGTTTGACAAGAAACGGTTCGTTGGCTATACTATCATCAGACAAGATAAATGGATTGGAAAAGCAAGGAAGAGAACCAGTAGCAGACAGAACTGCCGACAGAGAGGAACCGGTTGCTGAAAGGGCCAGGACAGGCTGTGTGTGAATACGTCTCGGAGCTGCGCACCGAAGGCAGAATACAGGCTGGTAGGCTGCGCCGGATGGCATCCGTTATATTGCTGCGATATCAAGCTGATATCGGATGAGGTTGGCAGCTTGCTGACGAAAAAAGGTGGTAACGCGGGAATTGCAGTTCTCGTCCTTTCGGGGATGGGAGCTGTTTTTGTATTTAACGTCTTTTTGGTTATGAGGCAAAGCAAGCGGTTTCTTTGGTCAATTTTTCAGGAATAGAAAGTCTAAAAATGAAAAAAGGAGTACAATCATGACGGAGAAAAACATGACAATTTATGATGAACTGGTAGCCCGGGGCTTAATTGCTCAGATTACCGATGAGGAAGAAATGAAAGAACTGATCAACAATGGTAAGGCCACTTTTTATATTGGCTTTGACCCTACAGCCGACAGTCTGCATGTAGGCCATTTTATGGCGCTGTGCTTGATGAAACGGTTGCAGATGGCTGGCAATAAACCAATCGCATTGGTGGGCGGCGGTACCGGTATGATTGGCGACCCTTCCGGTCGTACCGATATGCGCCAGATGCTGACAGTGGAAACCATTCAGCACAACTGTGAATGCTTTAAAAACAGATGAGCAAGTTTATTGATTTTTCAGAAGGCAAAGCTTTATTTGTCAACAATGCTGATTGGTTGATGAATTTGAATTATATTGAAATGCTGCGGGATGTGGGCCCTCATTTTACGGTAAACCGTATGCTTGCTGCCGAATGTTATAAAAACCGTATGGAGCGTGGATTGAGCTTTTTAGAATTTAACTATATGCTTATGCAAAGCTATGACTTTTTACGTGCTGCATCAGAAATACGGTTGTAATATGCAGTTAGGCGGTGATGACCAGTGGAGCAATATGCTGGGCGGTACGGAGTTGATTCGCCGCAAAGACGGCGCAGATGCATACGCCATGACCATCAATTTGCTGCTCAATTCGGAGGGCAAAAAGATGGGCAAAACCCAGTCGGTGCTGTGTGGCTGGACGCAGCAAAAACAAGTCCGTTCGAGTTCTATCAATACTGGAGAAATGTGGCTGATGCTGATGTGCTCAAATGCCTGCGGATGCTCACTTTCCTGCCATTGGAGCAGATTGCAGAAATGGAGAGCTGGGAAGGCAGTCAGTTAAATAAAGCTAAAGAAATTTTGGCCTATGAGCTGACCAAGTTGGTGCATAACGAAGAAGAAGCGATAAAAAAGCGCAAGAAAGCGCTCGTTCTTTATTTTCCAGTGGCGCAGCGGCTGAAATGCCCACAGCCAATTTAACCGCCGACGATTTTACCGACGGCGCTATTGATGTGGTTACGTTGGTGTTTAAAGCTGGTTTGGTCAATTCCAAATCGGAAGGCCGTCGGGCTGTGGAACAGGGGTGGCGTTACTGTAGATGGTGAAAAAATTGGCGATATTAAGCAGACCTTTGCTGCTGCGCAGTTCGCTGGTGATGGTGTTGTGGTAAAACGGGGCAAGAAGAACTTCCGTCGGGTGGTCGCGGAATAGAAGAAAAAACATTTCATGGCCTGCATACAAAAGACCGTTGTTTTGGAAAAAGCATTTTTTTCAAAAACAGCGGTCTTTTTTATAAAATCATAAATTGAAATTGATTTTACAGTTATACGGAACGAATACCATATATTTGGGCCAACAGCAATGTTCTTTGCGCCCAGTTGTGATGGGTTTTGTATTCATTCATGCGCTGGGCCTGTACACTGCCCGATACATAAAAAAAGGATTGTCCTGGTTCCAGTTGAGAATTTGACATGCGTCTTCATAATCGGTTTGGGAAACCTGCATAGCTGTGTTGACGATGGCAATTTGCTTGGGATGAATAACGGTTTTGCCGGTAAACCCGTTGAGCAAATCCAATTCAATTCTCGTTGGAGGCCGGTTTTCCATCGCCCATACCGATCCTGAAAGTATTCCCATACCGGCGCGGAAACTACATAATCCTCTTGAAAAACGGTGAGAATGTCGCTTAAAATTTGCGCTACTGGCAGTACTTGATAGATGGTTTGCTGTGGCTGCCGACGGACGCTAAACAAATTGCAAAGATCGTTGCAGCCCACACGGATATTGAGTACCTGCGGTTCGTAGTCCAGTAAAGCTTTCAGCTGCTCTAATTGGCTTGAGCGGGATGATAGAGTCAGTAAAGAACGGTCTTCCAGCACAGGCATCATGTAGAATTTTTTATCTCTCTGCTGGCTATTGGCCTCCGTTAGGGCTTCTAAATAAGCTGAGGCGTTTTCAGTGAAAATTTAGGGGAAAATAAAGCCAGTTAGCACAGAACAAGCGCTGCCCAACTGTTTCAGCAAACGAGATAGCTGTTCGGGGGGCGCGCAGACGGATAAAAATTTGCGGCAAATAAAAATTTTGCTGCTCCTGCGCCAACGCAATTTGCTGAAGCGTATGCGGCTTGCTGCTCAGCCTGTAGTAAATAAGCATCATTGATGGTGTCTTCCAGGCAGAGGGCTAAAGAGTAGCGAGTGCCGAATTGCTGTCGGCACACGGCGCTGGCAATGGTATTGCGGCTGGCTGGTGTATATAATAGAGCGCCTACGCTGTAGGCCCGCTGTAATTTTGTAGAAAAAAATGACTTTGTCATGAAGCTGCTCCTTTACTGCAAGGCGGCAATAGCCGAAAAATAAAATCTGTTATTTTCTGGCATTCATTTTGAAAGAAAATAATCCTTTATTTTTTTCGGTTTTCTCTGGGAAATTTCCTGCTCTATCTATTGAAAATAGCTATATTTATTGTTAGAATGAAAGAAAATACAGTGTTTCTCATGGTTTTCAGTTACTGAAAACGTGTATCATAATTTTTGAAAAGGTAGAGAGTTTGCGTAAAAGGTGGGAAGTGTATGTTTCATCTAATTCAACTGCAGCAGTTGGAGGATTATTTTTGCCGGGCGATCAGCGAGAACAGAATGGCGCTTATTTTTATCGAATTGTGGAGTTTAGTGCGGAAATTGATAAATTTTTAATTCGGTACTTTCAAGAAGCGCGGAAGTGCGGTGTTGTGCAGGAAGGAAAAATCGCCAATCCCACCGAGCAAAAATCTGGCTTATTATCGAGAAATGTTAGGTACGGCCTTTGAATTACGTCCCGCTTTTTTTCAACAGCAACTGGCCAAATGGCTGCCGCGGTTAGAGCCAAGCCAGCAAAAAGATGTAGCGGAAGCCATTTATGATGTGCTGCAGGAGTTGGCCCGTAGTGGCAAAAACGAAAATATGCTGAAAAATGCTTATATTAAGTTTATGTGCTGGATGTATTATCGGTTTGAGCGCATTTTACATCTGTTAGGCAAGAAGCAGTTCCCCAAAATTCTCTATGAAGGTTCCATCACATTTTATGAATTAAAACTGTTGCGGATTTTTATTCCTTGCTGGCTGCGATATTTTGTTGGTGGATGTGCAGGGCGACGGTGCATATAAAAAATTAGATGGCGCTTCCTGTTATTCTTACTGTTATTGTTGTTCAGACGGAAAGCCTTTTCCGGCAAAATTATACAATTCGTAAACAAGCGGAACAGGCTAAATTACTGCAACAGGCAGTAGGTGTACCGGTAGCAGCACAGACACAGCCGACAGTCTTGCAGCCTTGTATCAATGCCTGGATTTCCGGAGATATTTTGCCGATGTGCAAAAGCCGGCTGTATTGCGGGGGATGACCGGCGTTTTATTATACCTTGTTTGCCCGCATTTGCGGCGTAGAGGACAAGGCTAGCTATCTGAATACGTTATTGCAGCTTTATTTAAATTTGTCGGGCGCTGAACGGCGAATAGTGGTGTTGGAACAGCAGATTGGATTGCCAACGCCGGATGAGATTGCGCAAATTGAAGAAAAAATTATCAGGACAGGACCAATATGCTTCTCGATTTGGCACAGAATATTGTTTGCACAGTATCGGATTTGCAGCGACTGCTGCGGCAGCAATTTATTTCGTTTTACAGGAAACCCTGCAATCTGACGGCAGGCTCAACCGGCAACTCAACCAAGCTGTTTATCTGCTTTTGTTGGCTACGCCGCTATCAAAACCAGCTTTTTGGACAATGGCAGCAGGGGGATATGGGCGTGCTGCTGTTTTTGAGTCCCTGTCGCAATGAAACAGAACAATTATTTTTGCGTTTTTGGCACGATTACCAGTCGATGTTGTCATTTTTTCGCCGAATTTAAATTTAAATGCAAAAATAGAGGATAAATATCTTTATGAGAAGAAATATACTATAGCTATGGATGTTCTCCATTATCCTACGGAAGGAACTGTGCAGTTAGGTACGGTAGCTTATCATGCGGAACAAGAGCTGACGGAAACTTTGTATCAGGATAGCGGTCTTTATCGAGAGCAGCAATATCAAAAAGCCAGAGCTGTGGCGCTCAAGACTATGTATGAGGAAATCTATATTTTATGGCAGCAGGAGAAAGCTATCGCCCCAATTTTCAAATTGTGCAGGATGAAGTGCTGATGCCGGTTATTTTTGCCAAGGTTTCCGGTGTAAAGGACGGCAATGTGCAGAATTATTGGAATGATGTGCAAAAATTATTGGTGAAGGACAGCTTTTTTTTCATCCGTCAAGCTCCCTTTGTGGAAAGCACAGCACCCAATGACTTTAAGCAATATGTTGCCGATTTTTTCCGCAAAGGCTTGGTGCAAAAGCAAAAACTGAAAGGGCATAAGGCCTATCCCTACAGCTATTTGCGGGGAAGAAATGCAAGATTATATGCTGGACAAGCTGCAGCAGTTGATTGATTTAAAATTGATTCGGGGTACATTCCAAAACGGTACAGAATATACCATTGTTGCGACTGTATTGAATTTGGAAAAGAATATTGTGCGGCTCATTCAGAAAATGGACTTTACCAAGCTGGCGCCCAAATTTGGTGCTGGTGAACACAGGAGAAACCGTTTATTCACTGGAGGATAGCATTATCGCAGCCTATTTGCACTTGCTGGGTTTTGATATCGTATTGTTTGCTCCTACTGGCTACCGTTCTCTGGAGCAGTATTATACCCAGCCGGTGCTGACGGAGCACATCATCGGTGAATATGTATATGATTTAAAAATTCCAGCAAAACTAGCAGGAGACGATGGTAAACGCAATCGCGGCTCCCTGCGGGATTTATTATTAGGAAGAGGGCGATAAAATGGCAATTGATTTGGGACGAAAAACCGATAGTACGGTGCAGGCACCGGCTACCATCGAATTAGAAGTGACGCCTTATGATATCCAGGAAGATCGGGCGCAGCTCAATCAAAAATATGTCAATTCGGCAGAGGTAGATGCGCTGACCAGTCAGATTGTTGTGGATGATTTGGAAACCATCGTAACCTTTGGCAGCGAGGTGGCTGAACAAATTTCCAAAACGTCGGATGTTGTGTTAAACAGTATGAATATGCGACAGATTGACGAATCAAGCGAGATGCTCAATTTGCTGGCCAAAATCATGGACCGCTTTGATATTGATGAAATCAAGGATGACCCCGGTTTTTCAGCAAATTATTTGGTGGATTGCGGAAGCAACTGGATAAAATTTTAGATAAGTATAAAACGATGGGCGATGAAGTGGACAAGATTTATGTAAAATTAAAGCAATATGAAGCAGAAATCAAGACGTCCAATCAAAAATTGGAAGATTTATTCCAGTCTAATGTCAATTATTATCATGAGCTGGTTAAATATATTTTGGCTGGTGAACAGGGCATTGGCGAATTAGAGGCTTATATTGGGCAGCGGCAGCAGGATATGGCCGCCAGCGGTGATGCATCTATTCAGTTTGAACTGACCACGCTGGAACAGGCCAAAATGATGCTGGAACAACGCACCCACGATTTACGCATTGCAGAAAATGTGGCGATGCAGTCTATTCCTATGATTAAAACCATGCAGTATAGCAATATGAATTTGGTGCGTAAAATTAATTCGGCCTTTATTATTACGTTGCCAGTGTTTAAACAGGCGCTGGCGCAGGCAATTTTATTAAAACGGCAGCGTATTCAAGCGGAAGCCATGTCGGCTTTGGATGAAAAAAACCAACGAAATGTTGCTGAAAAATGCTCGCAATACGGTGGAACAGTCTAAGATGACAGCGGCTATGGCTTCTGGCAGCTCTATTAAAGTGGATACCCTGGAAACCACTTGGCGCACCATTGTCAATGGTATTGAAGAAACGCGGCAAATTCAGGAGTCTGCGAAAAAACAGCGGGAAGAAGACCAGAAGCGCTTAAATGCCATCAAAGCTGATTTTAACCAGCGATATCATGTCAATGGTTAAAAAATTTTTGCAAAGTAGTTCTATCAATTAAAATAAAAAGGAGACGATTTGTATGCCAATCAGTTTGAGTAAAGGACAGAAAGTAGATTTAACGAAAACCAATCCGGGCTTAAAAAATATTTTGGTAGGTCTGGGCTGGGATATCAATCAGTTTGATTCGGGCTCCGATTTTGACCTGGATGCTTCGGCGTTTCTGTTAGGAGAAAACGGGAAAACTACCAGCGATACGGATTTCATTTTCTACAGCAATTTGGAGCATCCCAGCGGCGCTGTAATGCACATGGGCGATAACCGTACCGGTGCTGGAGAAGGCGATGACGAACAAATTACAGTGGACTTGACAAAAGTACCGGCCAATATCTCTCGTATCGCTTTTACCGTTACTATTTATGAGGCAGAAGGCAGACGGCAGAATTTTGGTCAGGTGTCCAACGCCTTTATCCGTTTGGTGAATGCAGAAACCGACGAAGAGTTGGTTCGTTACGATTTGGGGGAAGATTTTTCTATCGAAACTGCCATGGTAGTAGGCGAATTATATCGGCATAATGGCGAATGGAAATTTAATGCCATCGGCAGCGGCTATCAGGGTGGCTTGGCTGCTTTTGTGCGCAAATTATGGCATTGATGCGGAATAGGAGAGAGACAACATGGGTGTATGCTTAACAAAAGGGCAGAAGGTCAGTTTGAGCAAAGGAAATCCAGGCTTGAAAGATGTCGTTGTCGGCTTGGGCTGGGATGTAAATCAGTATGATACCGGCGGCGATTTCGATTTAGATGCAGCGGCGTTTTTGCTGGCGGAAATGGTCGGGTTACGTGCAACGAAGATTTTGTATTCTATGGAAATTTACAGCATCCTAGCGGTGCAGTTACCCATTTGGGTGATAATTTAACCGGCGTAGGCGACGGTGATGATGAACAAATCGTTGTCGATTTGTCGTTGGTACCGGCCAATATCACCAAAATTGCCTTTACTGTTACCATTTATGATGCGGAAGCTAGACGGCAGAATTTTGGACAGGTTTCCAATGCGTTTATCCGGATCTATAACAAAATTACGGGAGAAGAGATGCTGCGCTATGATTTGGGCGAGGACTTCTCCATCGAAACAGCGGCGGTATTTGGCGAATTATATAATCATAATGGGGAATGGAAATTCAATGCCATCGGCAGCGGCTATCAGGGCGGCTTGGCTGCTTTATGTGGAAATTATGGCGTAGACGTAGATTAGGAGGCGCAATCATGGGAGTTAGTTTACAAAAAGGACAAAAGGTAAGTTTAACCAAAGATAATCAAGGCCTGAGCAGAGTGGTCATCGGTTTGGGCTGGGATGAAGTACAACAGAAGAGAGGATTTTTTGCACCAAAACCGCAGGCCATCGACTGCGACGCTTCTGCATTTTTGCTGACAAACGGGAAGCTATTGGGCGTAGACGATATTGTTTACTTCGGCAATCTGCGCCATAAGTCAGGAACCGTACAGCACATGGGCGACAATCTGACCGGCGCCGGTGATGGCGACGATGAACAGATTGTAGTAGAATTGGACCGTGTACCTGCCGAATATGACCGTATTGTGCTGGTAGTAAATATTTATCAGGCAGATAAGCGAAAAACAGCATTTTGGTATGATTCAAAATGCATTCATTCGGATTGTCGATGCCAGAAACAATCAGGAATTATGCAAATATAATCTGAGCGATAATTATGATGGCATGACTGCTATGATTTTGGGGAAGTATATCGCCATAATGGCGAATGGAAGTTTAACGCTATTGGAAGCGGAACGCAGGATGTGCAGTTGGGACAACTGGCTAATCGTTTTGCGTGATGGCATAAAGTGATGAGAATACGGTAAACTATGAAAAAAGAAGGAGCTGTTGTATTAAAATTTATTGTTCTGGAGAGCTTGGCAAAGCACTTTTTACGAGAACGCTCTGTTTGGGCGGTACGGTGGTGTGCGGCTCTTGGAATAATAGATTTTGATGTAGCAGCCCCCCTTTCTTTATGACAGCATGACAGCAATTTAAGTTTTGAGAAAAGGATTTGAGACGATGATAGAATGGAAAGGCTTATCCGACCAGGAAGTAAACCAGTCCGGGAACGGCACGGGGCCAATGTGATACCCGATTCGGAACCGACTACCTTTTGGCAGGAATTTAAGGAAACCTTCAACGATCCGATGATTCGCATTCTGCTGGTAATTGCGGCTCTGATGATTGTCATGTTTTTCTTCGGCTATGCTGAAATTTATGAACCGCTGGGCACCATTGTCGCAGTGCTAATTGTTGCCTTTGTATCTGCCAAAACCGGCGTTTCCAGTGATACCAAGTATCGCGAATTGAAAGAAAGCACAAAAAATGAGCAATGTAAGGTTTATCGTAATGGAATGATTACCGTGATTGATGTGGAAGACGTGGTAGTAGGCGATCAGGTTTTATTACAATCCGGAGATAAAATTCCCGCCGACGGTGTATTGATATATGGTAATCTGCGTGTTAATAACTCGGCTTTAAACGGCGAAACAGAAGAATGTAAAAAACTGCCGCTGCTGAGAATTTTCAAATGCCGGAAGACATTACCGGCGATACGTTTGTGGATGACCATTCCCTGTTCCGCAGCGCCATTGTTTTTGACGGCGAGGGCGTGATGGAAGTGCGGCGGGTAGGCTTAGCCACCATGATGGGGAAAATGGCAGAAGAAATGCAGGAAGAAGAGCCGGATTCTCCGCTAACGGTGAAGCTATCCAAGCTGGCCGGCCAGATTTCCCGTTTCGGTTATATAGGCGCTATCGTGATTGCGCTGTTGTATATCATTTTCTTTATCATCAATGCTGGCGGCGTAGAGGCTTATTTGGCTTTGGGCTGGTCCACAATATTGCAGGATGTGATAGAAGCGGTTTCACTGGCTGTTGTAATTATCGTTTGCGCTGTGCCAGAAGGGCTGCCCTTGATGATTTCGCTGGTGCTGATGCAAAATACTAGCAAAAATGCTGGATCATAACGTGTTGGTACGAAAGGCCGAAGGGATTGAAACTGCCGGCTCGCTGAATATCTTATTCAGCGATAAAACCGGGACGATCACCAAAGGGATGCTGGAAGTAGTAGAATTTTTTTACCGCAGATGGCACCACCATTCCGCTGGAAGAGCTGCGGCATCGCAGCAAGGTAAAAAGGGTTGTTAGATTTGGCCATTTGTAAAAATACGGCGGCCATGTATGACGCCAGCCATCAGGTGATTGGCGGCAACGCCACAGACCAGGCACTTATGAAATTTATCGGTGAGGAAACCTATAGTATGCTGTACAGCGATACCACTTGTACCGTAACAGTGGCGCAAGGGTTTAATTCTACCAATAAATTCAGTCAGGCTTATCTGGAGTCCGTCGGAAAACATTTTATAAAAGGGGCGCCGGAACGGCTGACAGCCAAAGCGAAGTATTATTTGGATGAAAATGGGGAAAAAGAAACCGTTAGACCTAAAACAATTGAACGATAAAATTGACCAACTGGCCGCCAAAGCCATGCGGGTATTGGCCTTTGGTTATTCAGAGCAGAAACTAGCGGAGAATGCGATTCATGACGATTTGGTATTGATTGGCTTTGTTGGCATTCGGAACGATGTGCGGCCTGAAGCGAAAGAAGCCATTGAAGAAGTACAGCAGGCGGGCATTCAAGTGGGTTATGATTACCGGAGACCGTTTGGAAACAGCGGTGGCCATTGCTAAGGATGCAGGCTTATTGCAGAATGCAACACAGCGGGCCTTAACCTCCGCGGAACTGAATCAGATGTCCGATGATGAAGTAAAAGCCATCATGAAGGATTTAAGAGTGATTGCCCGGGCTTTGCCGACCGATAAATCCCGTATGGTGCGGCTCTGTCAGGAAATGAATTTGGTTGTCGGTATGACTGGAGACGGCGTCAACGACTCGCCTGCGCTGAAACGGGCTGACGTAGGCTTTGCTATGGGCAGCGGCACAGAAGCGGCCAAAGAAGCCGGCAAAATTGTTATTTTAGATGACAACTTCAAATCCATCAAGGATGCTATTTGGTATGGACGCACCATCTACCACAACATTTTTAAAGTTCTGTAAGTTCCAGTTGGTAATCAATGTAGCCGCTGTGGTGGTCAGTGCGTTAGCGCCATTCTTCGGCATCGAAGAGCCATTAAAAGTAACCCATTTGCTCTTTGTAAATCTAGTTATGGACGGTTTGGGCGCCATTATGCTGGGCAACGAGCCTGCCCTGGAAAAAAAATATATGCACGAAAAACCGCGGCGGCGGGATGAATCCATCATCAGCAAATCTATGATGGCTCAGATTGTTACGATGGGCTTGTGGCTTACCATTTTGAGCTTTGCTTATTTGAAACTAGATGTTCCATGGCTTCTTTGCCAACGAAGAACAATTGCTGTCGTCTTATTTTGTATTATTTATCGCCAGCGCTTTATTTAACGGGTTTAATGTTCGAGATGACGGCTTCGATATTTTTTTAAAGGTCTAAATGAAAATACCGGTTTTATGAAGGTATTCTTGGCAATTCTAGGTGTGCAGTTCCTTATTGTCAATGCCGGTTTGGTAGCAGCAGCACCTTTTCAGTGGATTGGCGCTATGTTTAGCTGTGTGCCTTTTAGCTGGCAAGGCTGGGTGCTGGTGTTGGTGCTGGCAGCGACCATGATTCCGGTGGATTTGCTGCGTAAATGTGTTGTGAACCGTAAATAGCTGTGATAGGGAACAGGAGGTTTTATGAATCTCTTTTTATCGGACTTGGATAACACCTTAATCTATTCCCAGCGGCGAGAATTGGGTGGAGCCAAAAACAATGTGGAGTGGTATGAAGGACGGCAGATTTCTTTTTATGACCATTCATGCACAGGCGCTGTTGCAGGAAGTGCGAAAGAAACTGCTGGTTCTACCCTGTACTACCCGCTCTATAGCGCAATATCAGCGGATTTCTTTATTGCCCGATTGGCAGCCGGAGCAGGCTCTGGTAGCCAACGGCGGTATTTTGCTAGAGCAAGGAAAAAGTAGAGCCGAAGTGGTATGCGGAAAGTAGAAATTACTATGACGAGGTAAGCGATGAAATGGAACGGGCCCGTTTTTTATTGGAACGGCAAGCAGACCGGTTGTTACCGGTAAAGCTGATAGACGGCTTGTTCTTATTTACCAAAAGTTCTGCCCCGCAGCAGCTACAGACAAAATTGCAGCAGCAGTTGGATTTGCAGCAAGTACAGATTGGCTTGCAGGGGCAGAAGGTTTATGTACTGCCAAAACGCATCAACAAAGGTGCTGCCTTGCAGCGGTTGCGTCAGCGCTATCCGCAGGCGGTAATTTATGCAGCCGGAGACAGCGACTTTGATGTACCTATGCTGTTAGCCGCCGATTTTGCTTTTTGGCGCCGGAAGCATTGGCGAACAAGCTGACAATGCAGCCGCATAAATTGTTGGTACCAGAACAACAACTGCTGGCAGAAGCGGTGCTGGAATATTTACAAGATATATAGCGATACAGCTATA